>ENA-ORBV01000652-ORBV01000652.1-microbial-mat-metagenome-genome-assembly--contig:-NODE-652-length-78667-cov-38.571447_pt1 | contig 78667 bp, 79 predicted proteins | sample MGYA00237777_ERZ505514 | MGnify/ENA primary metagenome ERZ505514 (study PRJEB26160, sample SAMN06269048) | microbial mat metagenome | isolation source: Oligotrophic lake microbial mat | place...
AGCCGGGGTCAGTTTGCTCCGCAGAAGTGGGGTCAGTTTAAATTGCTCAGGTGGGGTCAGTTTGACTGGAATTTCCAGTTCATCTATAAATAATAATATGAGAGCAATAATAGTTATCCTTTCATTAGGTTTAGTATCATGTCAACAAAAATCAAAAGCATACAAAAACCCAAACATTAAGGTCTCAGAATTAATATCTGGAGATACATGCAAAAATAAAATGCGTGACACACTATTTAGTAACGGATCATTTATTGGGTTTAAATGGGACACCCTTGAAGATAACTATCAAATGATTTATGGGAATAGAGAATTCTTTAAAGGTACTGGCTATTTTACCAATTGCAAGGAATTAGATTTGTTATATAAGTCTAGATTTAATATTGAAGGATATAATTCGAATTTTATAATATTAACTAGAAGTTGTGGGTCAGACTGTAGAACCGCATTATTACTACCATTAGATAAAAATAGAAAACAATTTGAAATTAATGATTATTTAGCAATTAATTCTGAATTAGGACTTATTGTATATTTGTCCTCATCTGCCTTTAATAATTTAATTATTATACAAAATATAAATAATGGTAAAAATGTGTCAAAAATAATAAATGATTTTACAGGAGGAGGAGCAAGTCTTATAAATCATAAAGACATGATATTTTCTTCTTCTAAATTTAAAATGCAGTATATGATTAGCGACAGAGATAGCGCGAAATTTAAATTATTAGAGATAGATTTTAGTGCTCTGTTATAAAAAAATATTAAATGAGATTTAAAGGATGAAATGTTAACTCATTGGAAATTCTACATATGCAGACCCCACTTTTGCGGTAAGCCCCCGATAAAGCACGTTCGATAAAAATAATGAAAAAAATAATTATTCCGGTTTATTCCAGTTGTTCGGTAATAATAAATGCAAATCGGCAAGTTTAGGATCTGAGATTCTATTTAAAACAACTTTCAGCCATTTTTCAGCATTCATTCGCCGGCAGAAAGTGCTTAAATAGGCTAAAAATGTAATTTTTTCTTTACTTTTAAATCGTGAGAGAACCATGCACCACATATACTTCAAGCAGATTGGATTATGATCCCTTCGGGATGTTAACGGTGGGGAGGAGTTGGAGTGTGGGGAGTGAGTATAGGTGCGGGTTTAACGGTCAAGAGAAAGTTGACGAGATATCAGGAAGCGGAAACCACAATACAGCATTGTTTTGGGAGTATGATACAAGATTAGGAAGAAGATGGGGCATAGATCCAAAGCCAATAGTTGGATATTCTAGTTATGCATGTTTTAAAAATAATCCAATAATTTATCGTGACTTACTTGGCGATACGACTTTAATATACAATGGTGATTCTGGAGATTTGCTTGCAATGTTACCTGATAAAAACCAAAACACCTTAATAATTTTAACTAATGTAACAACTTTGGATGCTCAATTTTATTCAGCATTTAATAATAAGGAAGGATATGCAAGTATAATTGAATCTGCTGCAATAAATAATTCCAGTATTTTAAAAAAGAATTTATTTATTGAGAAATATGACTTTAAAACCTCTGATTTCTTAAATGATAATATTTCAGACTATGATTTATTGTTAAGTGCCAATCGTAAAATTATTAAAAGTTATGTAAAGAAGGAAACATTTTAAAGTGAACTTGAAAAGATTGTAGCGGCCTCAAATGTAATATTAGACAAAATGGAAACGGTAAAAGAACAAAATAAGCCATTCCCTGGTGATCCTAGGTCTGGAACTGATATAGTAACTTATATCAATCTAATACCATTGCAAAAGCAATTGGTAGAATTGAAAAACCAAAGACTAGCTCTTGAATATAGTCTCAAATTGGAGACAACTAATTTTAGCAATGCATATAATGACAGAGAAAAAATAATAGAGAAAAGCAAATCTGTTGAATCTGCACCCACATACCCAAATAATAAATACTAAATCATGAACAAAAATAGTATTGCAATAATTCCTAGAATAATACTTCCCATTGCGATAATATTACTTTCATTAAATGAATTAAGATTGCAATTTCAAGATTTAATGCTTTACACATACAATGAGAGGATTGCCATCACCCTAATGAACCACCTACAAATATTACTCCATTGCTTCTTGGTTGTGATTTCCTTGTTAATTGTTTTAAAACCTAATCCATTTCGCGTAACCATGATTGTTACACTGACATTTGTAAATTTTATAAATTTTGTTTTGGTAATCGCGAATATAGGTAACCACTATGAAGTTAATACTAGATTTTTGCTATTTAATGGAACATTTGCCTTTATTTATATTTTATTTTCAATTTTATTTAATTTATTTAAAAGTCACCTAAATTCGCTAACAATTAACATACAATTATTCATATTAATTGTTACTATATTTTTACTAGATAGGATTATACTTTTAATAATATTTAATAATAGATAACATCTTTAATATCGTAAGCCCCGAAAAGGCACGTCCGATAGGATTAATGCAAAATAAAATTATTCTGGTTTTTTCCCGTTGTTTGGTAGTAATAAATGTAATTCAGCAAATTTTGTATCTGAGATTTTTCTTTAAACATCTTCCAGCCATTTTTCAGCATGCATTCGCCGGCAGAAAGTGCCTAAATAGGCTAAAAATGTAATTTTTTCGTTACTTTTAAATCGTGAAAGAACCATGCACCACAAATACTTCAAGACGATTGGATTATGGTTCCTTCGGGATGTTAACGGTGGGGAGGAATTGGAGTGTGGGGAGCGAGTATAGGTATGGATTTAACTCCCAAGAGCAAGATGATGAAGTATATGGAAATGGTAATTTAAATACTGCGGAATTTTGGGAGTACGATACGCGACTGGGGCGTAGATGGAATTTGGATCCCCGTTTATAATATTCAATTTCAAGCTATGCAGCATATTGTGATAACCCAATAATATATTCTGACATAAGTGGCAAAGAAGGAGAACTAGAAATAGATAAAGAAAAGAAAACAGCTGATGTATCAGCAACTTATTATTATAATAAAAATGACATGAATTTAATTGAAAATAATGTTGTAATTGGGTATGATATTTTGAATGGTGATGGTTCATCTGATTTAAAAAATAAAGTCATTTACCTTTACAAAATATGGGGGACAACATACTCCGGATTGTACATTAGAGAATTATTATGGACAAAAAAACCATTTCTTTAATTAAAAACGTTAGAGTCCATTAAAGGAACTTAAAATTGAGGTGTTGAGATGATTATCTATTTGGACTAGGAGTGCATCAGATTTTAAATTTTTAATTAACACCCAATAAAAATTACCATCTACCTCCATCACGTCAATTCTATTAAATCTAAATCCCTTTTCTTTAGATATTTGTTTAAGTTCATCAATATCCAAATAATATTCTTTTTCGTCGATAAACGAAACAATTTCTAATTTAGATTCCGTGGAGGGATAAATATTTTTTTCAATATCCCCATTTGAATTAATATTAATTGGAATAAATATGTAATAATTTGAGGATTGTATCCTATAAGAATAATAAAATTGAACATACTCAACGTCATGGTCTATTTTAAGTAATTTAAGACTATCACTTTTACCACCATATTTAAAAGATACTGATTTTTCAAATATGTATGTTAAATCCGGCTCGCTTTTCAATTTATTGTTGAAAAATTCGTAACTTGTTTTTCCCATAATTATACTGTCACTATACACACTAAGATGGGTAATCAATGCAGTCTCCTTCTCTGTAAATTTTTGTTTTTGAACAATGCAACTAGATAAAATGTTTAAGATTAACAATAGCCACCCAATATAGAATATTTTATTATTTTTCATAATATAAAATTTTACTTTCCTAAACCATTATCTTCTTCCATTTGAATTTGTTTATTATTAATTACTTGGGACACGGCTTAATGATTGACGTGTTTGTCGTATAATTGCCTTGGCTGATGGAAGTTGTATGATAACCCTTCTATTAAGATTTGCATTTGCACCCCAAACTCTTGCAATTAGCCTAAATCCTGGCAATGTTCCACCTATATTGTTAATTTGATTCGGATTTACTCCTTGATTAATTAGTGCATTGGCAACGGTTTGCGCCTTTGCTCTTCCTAAAGCAATACCATTTGGTGGAATCAAAACTCCAAGGACAGTAGAATTTGTGACACCAATTATGTTTATTTGCAAACCATTATTATTGTTAAGAAGATTAGCAAGTGGAGTTACATCTGCTGCAAGGGTCGCAGGGTTTACTGGTATTCCGCTATTACTTCGAAATAAGGTTGTAACGTTTAAATTTGGAAGTCCGGGTAATTCAGTTTGAGTAAACTCTCCTCCTGTCATTTTTGAATCCTCTCCACTATTGTTCTGATTATTTGAATTGCGATCATCAAAATTACTAAAAGTGTCTAACTTGCCTTTTTTATACATTCGTGTTTGACTTATCATCATTGATATTAGTTGCGCACGCTGATTTGTATTAAGTATTCCCGCTTTTGACATTTTATTTTCTGCTCGATCTATTTTTCTAGCAATTCTTTTTTCAGGGCTATCTCCAATAATATCATTATTCCAAATAGGATTATTTCCCATGCTCACATAATGACTTTCCCATGGTGTTTGGTTTGTTTTCGGATCATTACTCCACCATCGCATTAACCGTGGGTCTAATTCTCTGAAATGTGTAGAATAAGCATTTCCGTTTCCATAAATTTCATCATCCTTCATACTTCCTTGGTATCCAAATTCGTAATTCTCACTCCCTGCAACCCATGTTCTTCCAACCAATAACATTCCGCCGGAATCATAACCCCATTGGCTCGAAACAATAGTGCAGTTTGAGTATTTCACAACTTAAAAATAAGGGAAATAAGACAGTTTTTTTGTTTTGGAAGTAAATAGGAGCACTGAGGGGATCTTTACTGACTTATTGCAAACAAAAAATCGGAAATTTTAAGCTATTTGTTTTTAATGAATTATCGGAATGTGAGAAGGTTTTTATGCCTTGAAATTTTATAGCAGGGTAATTACTTTTTTTATGGAAACATTATTATGCCCCGAAATTTCCGGTGAAACTATTTAATTCTACCATTCCATGCTGTCATTTTATGTTGCTTTGCTGCGTTTTTTTATGAAATGGCATTTATTTAAATTTCAGTTCAATAGTATGAATCTGTTTTTGCTGTTTATTGAAAAGCCCCGAAAGAATTGCGAAAGTTTTTTTCTAGCCCTGACCGCAGCGGAAACCCCCGCGATGGGGAAGTACTTGTTAATTTGTTAATTGACAATTGGGTAATTGGAATAATTCCATTTAAAGTAAAAAGCGCGGGGTTGCAGCGCAGGGCAGGGGCGCGGTGAGGGGAGAACGCCGCAGTTTGAGCTCCAAATTATTTTTTTAAAGGGGTAAAATTATTTACCAAGTTTTTTATGGTGATTTTAATCACCTTCTGCTTTGAATTATATCATTCAACAAAAAACATGTCCGCCTCATCTTAGCGGTCGATTATGGAAATAATAATTCTTCTTATTGGGGCAAGTGTTTTGGTGGCTGGCGGTTTCCTTTTTGCATTTATTTGGTCGGTGAGAACCGGGCAATTTGATGATGATTATACTCCCGGTGTACGCATTTTATTTGACGATGAAAAAATAATTGATAAACCTAATTCCACAACAAAAACTAAAAAATAAATTATGGATCTCGTAAAGGTGAGTTACGACAATAAGATTGTAAAACAATTTGCAATTGCAACGGTATTCTGGGGTTTGATAGGAATGACCGTGGGATTATGGATCGCACTGGAATTGGTTTTCCCGCAATTAAATATGGGAATACCACAAATTACCTTTAGTCGCGACCGCCCCATACACACGAATGCGGTGATTTTCGCATTTGTAGGCAATGGAATATTTATGGGTGTTTATTATTCGCTGCAACGTTTATGTAAAACACGAATGTTCAGCGATCTGTTGGGTAAAATACATTTCTGGGGTTGGCAATTAATTATTGTATTGGCGGCTGTATCGCTGTCGATGGGATATACCACCTCCAAAGAATATGCAGAATTAGAATGGCCATTGGATATTTTAATTGCATTAATGTGGGTTGCATTCGGAATTAATATGATGGGCACCATTATTAAAAGAAGAGAGCGGCATATTTATGTGGGTATCTGGTTTTATATTGCCACATTTGTTACGGTTGCAATGTTGCATATTGTTAACTCGATGGAAATTCCCATTTCGCTTACAAAAAGTTATTCGATGTATGCAGGTGTGCAGGATGCTTTGGTGCAGTGGTGGTATGGACATAATGCAGTTGCATTTTTTCTCACCACGCCGTATTTAGGTTTAATGTATTATTTTTTACCTAAAGCAGCAAACAGACCTGTTTATTCCTATAAATTATCTATCATACATTTCTGGACATTAATATTTTTATATATCTGGGCGGGTCCTCACCATTTATTATATACAGCATTACCACATTGGGCACAAACACTTGGAACTGCATTTTCCATCATGTTAATTGCACCTTCCTGGGGTGGCATGGTAAACGGATTATTAACGCTAAGAGGCGCATGGGATAAGGTGCGCGACGATGTTGTTTTAAAATTTATGGTAGTTGCTGTTACCTGTTATGGTATGGCCACTTTAGAAGGACCATTGTTATCACTAAAAAATGTAAATGCCATTGCACACTTTACCGACTGGATTGTGGCTCACGTGCATGTTGGTGCATTGGGATGGAATGGATTTCTCACATTTGGTATTTTATATTGGTTAATTCCGCGCATGTGGAAAACAGAATTATATTCAAAATCGCTCGCGAATTTTCACTTCTGGATTGGTACACTCGGAATATTAGTTTATGCTGTTCCAATGTATTGGGGTGGATTTACACAAGCATTAATGTGGAAAGATTTTAATCCGGAAGGACAATTAACCTATTCGTTTTTAGAAACAAGTACACAATTAAAGGGCATGTATGCGCTTCGATCCATAGGAGGTACGCTCTATTTAATTGGTGTAATAGTAATGACATACAATTTAATTAAAACTGCTAAACAAGGAAAATTCGCAAACAATGAAGATGTGGAAGTAGCAGAAATGCCGAAAGTAATTAAGGTGCATAAAGGTGAATTCTGGCATCGCGCAATTGAAAGAAGACCGGTGCAGATGATGGTGTTAGCATTAGTGGTAGTATTAATTGGTGGAATAGTGGAATTAATTCCAACCTTTTTAGTAAAATCGAATGTGCCTACCATTGCGAGTGTTCAGCCGTATACGCCGCTCGAACTGCAGGGAAGAGATATTTATGTTAGAGAAGGATGTTATGTATGCCATTCACAAATGGTGCGCCCGTTTCGCGATGAAGTGGTGCGATACGGAGAATATTCCAAAGCAGGTGAATTTGTTTATGATTATCCGTTCCAATGGGGATCAAAAAGAACGGGTCCCGATCTTGCACGCGAAGGTGTTGGTGTGCTGAAAAAACCGGATAGCTGGCATTATATGCATATGCTCGATCCGCAATCGGTTTCGTCGGGCAGTATTATGCCATCGTATAAATGGATGCACGTAAATGAATTGGATACTACAACTACTCGTATAAAAATACGTGTGATGCAAAAATTAGGGGTGCCTTACCCGGAGGGTTATGATCAGATTGCAAACGAAGACCTAATGATACAAGCCGATATGATAGCAGAAAGTTTACGCAAAGATGGAATTGAAACTGCAAGTAATATGGAAATTATTGCACTCATTGCCTACTTGCAACGGCTAGGTAAAGATATTAATACAGAAACCACAAATCAACAACAAACCCAAAAATAACGATTATGAATTTCATGCATTATTTATCAAATATAGAAGGAGTGAGTATCTACCCGATAATTTCACTGCTTATGTTTTTTGTTTTTTTTCTGATCTTATTCCTGAGAGTAAGACGCATGAGTAAAACAGAAATTGAGGAATTGAAAAACATTCCATTCGATAATAAAAAAACTAATTAAATCATTCTTAAAAATGATTGTGATGAAAAATACGATATTAAAAAATAAAATATTTTTAGCCATAGTTGCCATGTTATTCGCTTCACCGGTTTGGGCAATTACCCCTGAAGCTCCGGATAAAAAATGGTTCATGGATGACACTACCTTTTGGGTCTTAATTGCTGTTGCAGCAATATTATTCTATGTAATTTATGCACTTGCAGAAGTTGTAATGTGGAGTGGGAAGAAAAAGATGGATGATAAAAATAAACCACCGGCAAAACTGATTTTATTATTGATTGGTGCTGGATCGTTATTTATTCCGAATGAAGTAATGGCACAGGCTGCAAATGCCGCGGTTGTTGAAACTGCGAAGACAAGCATCCTGACAAGTATATATCTTCCTTTGTATATTTTAATAGCAATTGAAATATGCACAATCGCCTATTTAACTGTGATGTTGATGCAACTTTCACGCAAAGAAAAGATACTTGCAGCACCGGGAGTAAAACACGAAACATGGCTTGCCCGCACATGGACAAAATGGAATTATAAAGTTCCTATCGAACGCGAAGAGGAAATGATTTTATCTGATCACGAATACGATGGAATTCAGGAATTGGATAATGGTATGCCACCCTGGTTACAATATATTTTTTATTTCACTATCATTTTTGCAATAGTTTATTTATGGAGATATGATATCGGAAATGGATTAACGCAGGAAGAAGAATATGTAAAAGAAGTGGAGCAGGCAAAAATTGAACTTGCAGCCTATTTGGAAAATGCATCGGCAAATTATGATGAGAACTCCGTCATTTTATCTAAAGATCCATCGGTTTTAGCCGGCGGAAAAAATACATATGTGCAATATTGTGTTACCTGTCACGGTAATTTTGGTGAGGGAAATGTGGGGCCAAATTTTGCAGATGATTATTGGATACACGGAGGGAAAATAAATGATTTATTCAGAACAGTATCAGAAGGTGTACCGGCAAAAGGTATGGCGAGCTGGAAAGAAATTTTAACTGCAAAACAAATGTTTGAAGTTTCCAATTATATTAAATCACTGTATGGAACAAATCCTCCGAATCCAAAAGCACCTCAGGGTAATTTATATACAGAAGGTGCTGCAGCTCCTGCCGATTCAGGTGCTGTTTTACTGGATAGTTTAAAGGTAACGGATACTTTGAAGGTAGCAGGGAAATAACGTGTAACAATATCAATGGATCCTTGATCATTGCTGTTTAATTAATGTGTCGGCATACACAAAAGAAATTTATTATGGAAGAGCATAAATCGTTTCGCGATACTATTACAACTGCTGATGAGGAAGGGCACAGGAAGTGGGTATACGCAAGCAAACCGGAAGGAAGATTTTATAAATGGCGCACACTTGTGAGTTTAATTTATCTGGTGGTTTTTTTTACACTGCCATTTATTAAACTACACGGTGAACCTCTTTTCCTTTTTAATATTCCCGACAGTAAGTTTATTTTATTCGGCGTAATATTCTGGCCGCAGGATTTTTTTCTTTTTGCATTGGGCATGGTTACTTTTCTGGTGTTCATTATTTTCTTCACAGTATTATATGGAAGGTTGTTTTGCGGTTGGGTTTGTCCTCAGACTGTATTTATGGAAATGATTTTCCGCAAACTGGAATATTGGATAGAAGGAACAGCAGACCAACAACGAAAATTAAATAAAGGACCGCTCACCCGTGAAAAAATTGTAAAAAAATCTTTTAAACATATAATATTTTTTGCCTTCTCCTTTTTGGTGGGAAATACATTTTTGGCGTATATAGTTGGAGTAGACAGGCTCTATGAAATAATGACTGAACCTGTTTCTCAGAATGGCGGGGGATTGATGATGATGGTAATATTCACCACTGCTTTTTATGGTGTGTTTGCATTTTTAAGAGAACAGGTGTGCACTTTTGCATGTCCTTATGGAAGATTGCAAGGTGTGTTGCTGGATAAATTTTCCATTATTGTTGCTTATGATTATAAACGCGGTGAACCACGCGCACATTACCATAAAGGGGATATCAATTCCACCAACGGCGATTGCATTGATTGCGGTTTATGCGTTCGTGTTTGTCCTACGGGAATTGATATTCGCAACGGAACTCAGTTGGAATGTATCAATTGCACGGCCTGTATTGATGCCTGTGATTCCATTATGGATAAAATTGAAAAACCGCGCGGACTCATCAGATATACTTCTGAAAATAATATCGTAACCGGTGAAAAAATAAAATTCACACCAAGAATGAAAGCCTATTCTCTGGTGCTTTTAATTTTGATCTCGGTACTCACAACTATGCTTGTAACCAGAAAGGATGTTACTGCTACTGTTACCCGTGCTTCCGGACAGTTATATCAAAAACGTGATTCATTGCAAATTACAAATCTGTATAATATTAAAGTAGCAAATAAAACGCATGATGCATTTCCTATCCACTTAAAATTAGAAAATATTGACGGGGAAATACAAATGATAGGTAAAGAACTCTCCATTGAAAAGGAAACACTTGCAGAGGGAACATTTTTTATTGTGCTCGACAGAAGTCAGATACATTCCATGGAAATGGACCTCAAAATAGGAGTGTATAATGATGACAAATTATTGCGAACAGTAACAACATCTTTTTTCGGACCTGTAACCAAAAAATAAACATTATGAACTGGGGAAAAAAAGTTTTATTTCTGTATTTAGGGTTTGTCGGATTAATGACCTTTATGGTGATTATGAGTTTTCGTCAAAAGACCGATCTGGTAACTACCGATTATTATGAAGAGGAATTAATATTCCAGCAACAAATTGATGCTTCTAACAATGCGAAACCATTTATGGATTCTATTTTTATTAATTTGGTGGGGGAGATAGTTGAAATTACATTGCCATCTGATTTTTATTCCGGAACAACAGGTGAGGTCTATTTTTATAAAGCATCTGATTCGGAATACGATCACAAGTATCCTTTGCAACTTGATGCAACCGGAAGTCAGCAGTTTGATAAAAATACCTTTGCCAAAGGATTTTATACACTAAAAATTAAATGGGAAAAGGAAAATAAAAGATATTATCTCGAAAAAAATATTGTGTTGTGATAACCCTATTTATAACGGCTTTTGTTACGGGATTGTTCGGGAGTTTGCACTGCGCCGGTATGTGTGGACCTCTTGCGTTGTCATTTAATATGCAGAATTCAGGTAATACTTTTTTTAATGCCTTCGTGTATAACATCTCCCGCATTTTTGCCTATTTTTTATTGGGTATAATTTTCGGAGCAATTGGTCTGAGTTTTTCTTTTGCAGGATTGCAGCAGATAAGTTCTGTTATTATGGGTGTTTTAATTATTGTTTTGGTTTTAATGCAATATGTTTCGCATAAAAATCATTTTCCTTTTTTAACAAAGTATACCAATTATATTAAACATAAAATAAGTATGGCATTTTCTGCCAAAGGTTTTTCCGGAATTGTTTCTTTGGGATTTCTGAACGGACTTTTACCATGTGGTTTGGTGTATCTCGCACTGGCCGGAGCTGTTGCCAGTGGAGAAATTATGACTGGCGGAGTTTATATGATGTTATTTGGTTTGGGCACGCTGCCGCTTATGTATTCCTTTGCGGCGTTTGGAAATTATCTTGGAATTCATAAACGTATTTTAATTCGCAAATATCTTCCAGTGTTTAGTATTTTAATTGCTTCTCTTTTAATTCTTCGTGGAATGAATTTAGGAATACCTTATTTAAGTCCGCACTTCGATATTGCCGGTGAGGTAATGGATTGTTGTAAAGTGAAATAGTTGTTTTTTCACGCTAAGTTCGAAGAGGTGCAGAGTACGTGGAAATTTTTCAATTTGCTGCGCACGTTGATTTAATATACTGAATAAAATGATTGGAAGAAGTGTTGAAAAATTAATTATCGTTCACTAACATCACCTATCCTCAAACTTTCGCACGCGCCCTCCACAGCTCCTTCGGTAACTCTGTGGCAACACGAAGATTATTAGTGTTGATTTAATTTATTTAAACATCCGCAATACAAGGTAAACCTCTGCGTCCTCTGCACCTCTGCCTGCCCGGCGAGTTAAACAGGCGGGCGTGAAATTATACACAATAGGGAACAATAAAATTATCGTTCAGTGGTGTTACCCCTCCACAGTTCCTTTGGTAACTCTGTGGCAACACAAAGATTATTAGTGCTGATTTAATTTATTTAAACATCCACAATACATTCTAAACCTCTGCGCCCTCGGCACCTCTGCGGGAAAACCTTTTTTTCTACAAAACATATTTGTTACCTTCGTTGCATGACAATTTCTGAGATCACCAACTTTTTGGAAAACCATGCTCCTTTAACACTGCAAGAGCAATACGACAACTCGGGATTGATAATTGGAAATAAAAACGATACCGTTTCCGGAATTTTAGTTTGTTTGGATTCGTTGGAGGCGATTGTAGAGGAGGCAATCCAATTAAATTGTAATCTTATCATTGCCCATCATCCAATTATTTTTAGCGGACTCAAAAAATTAAATGGCAATAATTATATTGAAAGAACAATAATTAAAGCAATTAAAAATAATATTGCCATTTATGCCATTCATACCAACCTCGATAATATTCGCGAAGGTGTAAATAGTTTGATAGCCGAAAAACTTGGTCTCCAAAATTGCAGGGTTTTGTCGCCAAAGCGCGGATTTTTAAAAAAACTTGTAACCTTTGCTCCGCATGCGAACGGCGAAGAGGTGCGGACAGCAATTTTTAATGCAGGAGCCGGGGAAATAGGAAACTACGAAAACTGCAGTTTTAACCTGGAGGGATCAGGAACCTTCAGGGGGAACGAACTATCTAAACCCTATGTGGGAAGCAAAGGAGAGCTCCATATAGAGCCCGAAACGCGTATAGAGGTGATTTTTCCCTCATTCCTGGAACAAAATGTGCTTTCGGCACTGAAAAAAAGTCACCCTTATGAGGAAGTTGCCTATGATATTTACAGTCTCGACAATTTTCATCAAAATATTGGTGCAGGGCTGGTAGGCACATTAAAAGAGTCGGTAGAGGAGGCGGAATTCCTCCAATTTGTTAAAAATACCATGCGATGTGGTGTTGTGAGACATACTGCTTTATTGAAAAAACCTATAACAAAAGTGGCCGTTTGCGGCGGTTCCGGCAGTTTTTTACTGGCTGATGCAATAGGTGCAGAGGCGGATATTTTTATTAGTGCTGATTTCAAATACCACCAGTTTTTTGATGCCGATGGAAGGATATTGATAGCAGATATTGGCCATTATGAAAGTGAACAATACACAATAGATATGCTCTGTGCTTTATTGACGAAAAAATTCCCTACCTTTGCGGTTCATTTTTCAAAAATTAATACTAATCCTGTTAACTACCTATAAACTATGGCAGCAGTAAAGGACTTGACCGTTAAGGAAAACCTACAATCACTCTGGAAACTCCAGAAAATTCATTCTAAGATCGACGATATCACCATCCTGAAGGGTGAACTCCCAATGGAGGTAAGCGATTTGGAGGATGAAATTGCAGGGCTTGAAACCCGTATGCACAAGCTTGAGGCAGAGATGAAAGACATTGAACTCGATATTTCCAACCGGAAAAACACGATCACCAATGCTAAGTCGCAGAACAAGAAATACGAAACACAACAAAATGCAGTTAAGAACAGCCGCGAATTCGATGCGCTCACAAAAGAGATCGAATTAAATAAGCTGGATATTGAACTTGGAGAAAAAAAGATCAGAGAAGCAACTGTAGGAAAAGAGGCAAAGGCATTAGCAATTGAAGATGCAAAAGCTGCATTTGAGGTAAAAAAGAAAGATCTTACGAAAAAGAAAGAGGAATTAGAACGCATTATTGAGGAAACAGAGAAGGAAGAAACGGAGTTAGCGAAAAAAGCTACCAAAGCAGAAAAAGATCTGGAAACAAGATTATTAGGTGCTTACTACAGAATCAGAAGTTCTTATCGCAATGGTCTTGCTGTGGTTTCTGTAGCCAGGAATTCTTGTGGTGGATGTTATGCGGTTGTTCCGCCTCAGCGTCAGGCAGAGATCAAACAAGCTAAAAAGATCATCATCTGCGAACACTGTGGTCGTATTTTGGTTGATGAAACTATTTTGGAAGCAAAAGATTAATTTAAAACTGATTTAATAATTTTAAGCCATGAAGAAAAAAGTAATAATTTTCTTCTTGGCTTTTTTTATTGTGCAAATTGTTGTTGCACAGAAATACGATTTTAATAATCGTTGCATTGAAGCATATACCTACATTCAGGAATTGCGTTTTGCAAAGGGACGTCAATTATTGGAGCAGGAGAAAAAAGAAAATCCCACCAATCTTATTCCATATTATGTAGAAAATTATATCGACTGGCTCACAACTTACATAAATGAAAATGAAGCTGAATTCGATAAGTTAGAACCCAATAAAACGATTCGGCTTGATAAATTAAAAACGGGCGATAAAAATTCTCCTTATTATTTGTATTGTCAGGCAGAGGTTATAATTCAATGGGCCTTTGCCAAATTGAAATTTGAGGAATATTTAGGTGCATTTACCGAAGTGCGCAAAGCATATTTATTGCTCGAGGAAAATCAAAAAAAATTTCCTGATTTTGTTGCCAATAAAAAGAGTTTGGGAATGTTGCACGCAATTGTTGGAGCTATTCCCGATCAATATAAATGGGGCGTAAATATGCTCGGCATGGATGGCACCATTGATCAAGGTTTAAAGGAATTGAAATCCGTAATTGATTATTCGAAAACCAACGAATTTATATTTGAGCGGGAGGTTTATTTATATTATGCATTTTTGGTTTTATACCTCGGCAGAGATGATGTTGCTGCCTGGAATATTGTAAAAGATATGGATACAAAAACAAATTTGCTCAACGTATTTTTTGTTTCCAGTATTGCAATGCGAACAGGGAGAAATGATGTAGCGATCGGTATTTTAAAAGGCAGGCCATCGGGAACTGAATATTTAAGTTATCACTATCTTGATTTTATGCTTGGTCTTGCTAAAACAAGAAAACTGGAATCGGATGCTTCAAGTTATTTTGAAAAATTCATTCAGCATTACAAGGGAAAAAATTATATCAAAGAAGCTTATCAAAAAATGGCCTGGAATTCTTTATTGCAGGGAAATAAAGATAAGTATTGGGAATATATGTACTATGTAAAAACCCGTGGTGACGATCTGATCGACGACGATAAGCAGGCTTTGTATGAAGCAGAAAGTAAACATATTCCGAATGTAATTTTATTAAAGTCGCGCGTTTTATTCGATGGCGGATATTATAAAGAAGCGCTGCAGCAATTAGAAGGTAAAAGTGTGGATGATTTTAAGGAAGCACGCGACAAAGCAGAATTTACTTATCGCGCCGGGCGAATCTGGCACGCTGCAGGACAACCCGATAAAGCAAAAGGATTTTATCTCGCAACCATTAAAACGGGAGAGGACTTACCGTATTTTTATGCAGCAAATTCCGCACTTCAACTCGGCACTATTTACGAAAAAGAAAAAGATTTATCCAAAGCAAAATACTATTATCAACTTTGTATAGATATGCCAAATAAAGAATATACAACAAGCTTAAATGGTTTGGCAAAAGCAGGGTTGAATAGAGTGGGAGGGTAGATAGATTTATTTTTTAATAAATTTTGTAGTAAACGTTTCTCTTTCACCAATTACTTCCATTAGATAATATCCGGAATTTAATGCATTCACGGATATTTCCATTTTTTCACTATTATCACTGCTATTTGTAGATAATACTAATTTACCCTCAATTGAATAAATGTGCACTTTATATATATCCGGATTTTGTAATTTCAAAATAATTTTATCTTGCGCTGGATTTGGATAAACAGAAATTGCATTGGCATAATTATTTTCTACGGAAAGATCAAGGATACTAAAATCATATGGCTCACCCCATTCCAATAACCCTACATGAAAATATACCATATCTAATTTGTAATAGTTTTCTGCATCAGTTGAATCCATATAATGCATTAACCCAAGTCCATCGCCATATAATTGTTCAGGCTGTGAAATGTTATCCGGATTGTCCAAACAACCGGTTTCATCATCATAGGTAAACCAGTCATAAACATATTTATGGGCAATTCCTTTATAAATAGTATCTTCTTTTATCCAATCAGAATAACCGAAATTTATTGCTTCAAATACGCACAATTCCAACGTGTCGAGAAAACCATAATCAGCATATTCATAAGTAACCGTTACCGTATCCCACGTAATATTAGAAGAAGGTGTTCCATCTGTAAAAAGTGTATCAAAAAGTACTCTTTCCATTGTATAACTTACTTCTGATGCAGATTCAAATTTATCCATAACAAAATATTTCCAGGCACTTATTCTTTTATCGGCTCCCGAAGCAAGATCAGGAGCTACTTCCTCTCTATAATGATATTCATATCCTGTTTCGAATCCAAATGCTTTTTTAGCATCAACATCTGCTTTATGTTCATAAGGATTAGTTAATCCACGCAATAAATATTTATTAGAGTCTCCAGGAGATGGGAAAATTCTAAAATCGAAAAATTCTATTAAACCATGATCTTTGGAAAGATCAATTTTGGTTTGATTTGGAAATGAATCCGGAACACTCATTCCTGCTAAGGTGAAAACATTTAATTGCACACGATAAATAGAATCAGGAGTGTCCGGCAAAGGTGAAAAGGGTATATAATTAATTACAGTTGCCTTTACATAAGAGCCATCCGGCCAAGTGTACATATGCCATACATCACCATCTGCTATTTTATTTCTGATAAAAATACTATCACCATTATTGTTAAAAAAAACATGCGTGCCGTAGATGTCATCTTTTTTTATCATTTTATATCCTAATATTGTAGTATCACCGTTTAATGCATAACAGGAACCTGCATTTAGCGTATCTAAAAAACGATTAAAATAAAATATCGAATCAAATCCATCAATAACAACAGAATCTATCTTTGCAAAAACATAAGAACTATCCACATCAGCAGTATCTCTTTGCGTAAAAGTCATATACCTATCCTTATTAAACAAAGCATAATTTTGCCCCTGCACTTCAGTACTAAAAATGGTGAGAAGAAGCAGTATGGGTAAAAATGATCGTATCTTTTTCTTTGGCAACATGTTCGAAAGTTAATATCCTTAAACTGTTATAATCTATTACTTTTACCGTAAAAATAACAAATCTTTAAAACTTGGAGCCTGCCAATATGCAGCATAACAAAAAAGGAACTTTGAAACTGGAAGAAAATTTTTCACTTAAGGCTTACAATTCTTTTGGAATTGATACTAAGGCTGCATATTTCGGCGAGGTGCAAACCGAATTGGATCTGCAGCACAGTATTGCTGCCGGTTTATTTAAAAACAGGTTTCTCATACTTGGAGGAGGAACTAATATGCTGTTCACACAACATTTTCCTGGTGTGGTATTGCATAATAACTTAAAGGGTATTACGGTTGTTTCAGAAAACGATAGATTTGTTTTGATTCGCGCTGCAGGTGGTGAATTGTGGCATGACCTCGTTGAATATTGTGTGAACAACAATTTGGGGGGTATCGAAAATCTATCCCTAATTCCCGGAACCGTGGGTGCTTCTCCCATCCAAAATATCGGCGCTTACGGAGTTGAACTAAAGGATGTATTTTATTCCCTCGAGGCAACAGATATTTTGACGGGAGAAATTAAATTGTTTAATTTCAACGATTGTAAATTCGCATACAGGAACAGTGTATTTAAAAATACGTTGAAGGGAAAGTTTTTTATTAATGCAGTAACATTCCAATTAAATAAAGATCCAATAATCAATATTACCTATGGAGCTATTAAGGATGTTTTGCAAATAAATGGAATCTCCTCGCCCGGAATTAAAGAAGTATCGGATGCTGTCATCAGCATCCGAAAAAGCAAATTACCTGATCCTGCCCTTTTGGGAAATGCCGGAAGTTTTTTTAAAAATCCTGAAATAGAAATAAATAAATACGAACTGCTTAAACTTGAATTTCCAGGTATACCTTTCTTTTTAGTGGCGCCCGAGCTGGTAAAAGTTCCTGCAGGCTGGCTTATCGAACAATGCGGTTGGAAAGGTAAACGTGTTGGAAATACGGGGGCACATAAAGACCAGGCATTGGTTTTGGTTAATTATGGCAACGCAACAGGAGAAGAAATTTATGCTCTTGCGCTGGAAATAAAACGTTCGGTGAAAAATAAATTTAATATTGATATCGATCCCGAAGTAAATATTATTTAGTAAAAAAAATATTATTTTTTCTTCCGCATCATTTCCATCATATCCCATAATTGTGTGGGAACTTTTTCTAACATATTAAATTCACCTGCACCTTTTAACCATTCACCGCCATCAATAGTAATTACTTCGCCATTTACAAATCCTGCATAATCAGAAATTAAATAGGCCGCAATATTTGCGAGTTCCTGATGATCACCCAATCTGCCAACCGGTATTTTTTTTGTGAGATCAAATTCTTCTTTCAAATCCGGAGGTAATAATCTGCTCCATGCACCTTCCGTTGGAAAAGGCCCGGGTGCAATTGCATTTAATCGTATTCCGTATTTTCCCCATTCCACGGCAAGACTTCTCGTAAGTGCCAATACACCTGCTTTTGCGCATGCACTCGGCACCACATATCCCGAACCTGTCCATGCATAAGTAGTAACTATGCTCATTACATTTCCTTTTATTTTATTTTCTATCCAGTATTTTCCTAATACAAGTGTGCAATTATAACTTCCTTTTAAAACAATATCTACAACAGTATCGAAAGCTCTGTTCGATAAACGTTCTGTAGGCGAAATAAAATTGCCCGCTGCATTATTAACCAATACATCAACCTGCCCGAATTTTTCTATCGATAATTTTAATACATTTTCCACCTCCTCATAAATGCGCACATCGCAGGCAACTGCAAAACAATTTCCTTTAGTGGATGCACTTAATTCGGTGGCTGTTTTTTCCAACACCTCTATTTTTCTGCTGGTAATTACTACATTGGCTCCTAACTGTAAAAAGTAGGTCGACATACTTTTACCTAATCCCGTTCCGCCTCCGGTAACTATTACCGTTTTACCCTGTAAAGCCCCATCACGTAACATTGGTTGATTATACATTGTTTTTATTTTTTGTAAATATAAACAGAAATTTATCTTTGTTTTGGGCGTGCCCCGAAGGGTCGGGCTTTACGCTACAAGTCCTCGCTCTCCCGATAAAAATCGAGATCGCTGTGGGCTTTCCGCTACAATCCCTCACGCGTTTACGCCAAAAAATTTTACTACAAAATAAATATTTATTTCCCCCTTTTTTTCTCACCTTTAGGTTCTCAATAAATATCAATGCATACCATTAAAGTACGCGGATTTCACTGCGATATGTTCGGACACGTAAATAATGCGCGTTACCTCGAATTTTTAGAGGAAGCTCGTTGGGAATGGTTAAACAAATTGGGCCCTTTCGATTTTTTTGAAAGAAAAAAGTTGAGTTTTGTGGTTGTCAACATCAATATCAATTATAAAAGACCATCCATTTTAAACGATGAATTAAGGGTGGATGTGGTAATAAAAAATATTGGAAATAAAAGTGCAACAATACATCAAAACATCACTAGAATTTCAGATAATAAATTAGTTGCCGATGCCGATGTTACATTTGCCCTGGTAGATAATGTTACAGGTAAAGCTGTTGAGTTGGATGAAGAAATTAAAGAAAAATTGATAATGGAGAACAACGGCCTCACAGGTTTTCAAAACCTGTGAGGTCTGTGTAAAACGGAGGAAAAGCCTGAAAGAATATATTCCGATAGTGGAGAAATAACCACTAATCATTATTTAATCTATAAACCGCAAACAGGAATACCTTATTTAATTTAAATGTTAACTCGTTTTTTTTACCTTATTATTTTTCATATATAACCATAGTACTGTTGAGGCCCAAATAAAGTGTGAGTCTTTTAAACAAACTAAAACCGGTGAGGAGATCGCAAAATCATTTACCTATTTGGTTGGAGGTAAGTCTGATTTGTGGGGCAACTCTTATTTGGACATTTTTGTAACAGGTCCAAATGAAATATTTCTGGCAAGTCTTCAGCCGGAAAGTTTGTACCTGGAAAAATACGACGCGCAATCAAATCTAATAACTTCAAAAAGTTTATCCATCATCATGAATAAATCAAGATCGTATTATGGTGTGGTGCAACTGGGTGATCATTTGTATATTCTTTATACTGAAAAAGTGAGTAGTGGTGCAGTTGTAAAAAATACCAAATTATATGCTCAGGAAATTGACAATAAATCTTTGGAATTAAAACCGGATAAAATTCATCTTTTGGGCAGCGATGAAGATATTGAGATTGAAAAAAAGGTGCCGGACTCAGCTTTTGCAGTTAAATCAAAACTATATATTGGATTTTCAGAAAATAAAAAATATTTATCTATCTTGCTTTCACCCCAAACCAAGGATGACTTTGCAGAGTCAAGTTTTATTTACAAGGTTTTGAATCCTGACCTGACCACTTTATATGAAGGAAACATATTAACTTCTTACAAATCAATTAGCATCAGAGCACTGAAAACAGGCATTAGCAATAATGGAGAATTCACGATGGGTATCGGGGTTGAAAAAAAGTATAAAAAGGTGGTGGAGATTATGTAACACAAACCATCTATTACACCGGTATTAATAACAAGATCAAATCTGAAGAATTAGAAGATGCCACCGATTATTCAGAGACCTTAAAATTTTTGTTTTTGGATAATAAATTATGTGTGGACCTGGTATGGCAAAATTTTGAAGATAAATTATACGTAGATTATAATAAGATATATATTTTCGATTTAAAAACAGGTGAAAAAATTAAGCATTTTTATAACATGTTATTTGATTACCTACCGGCTGATGAGGCTTCAACTTATGGCAGAGAGTCAAAATATGGATACAATGGTGTTTCAAAGGAATTTATATTGTATGCAATTCAAAGCGATAAGGAGGGCAATATCTATTTGTCTTATGTAGATTATTTGCCCATAATAACGGAAGGTATTAATGTAACCAATGTTAGGAATGTTACTTTAGGTGCCGTTGCATACCTAAAACTGGATGAAAATTATGAAAACATGTGGGCCCACCTTTTTTATTTTACGGATTGGTCTGCTAATAAACTGATATTTGAAAATGGTAATATTCATGCCTTTGGCAACAGTTATGAGAAAATAAGTGCTGCTGAGGGCTCTGATTTGAAAGCTATTTATAAATCGCAAATTGATGCGGCAAACATGGGTGAGGTGTATCGTTATGATATTGCTCTCACAAAAAACGGAACTTTTGAAATTAAAGAATTGATAGGTGATTGTAAAATATCTTTTAAAGAATATGATTGGATGGAAGGAGACTATTTTCCAGAACTTAATTCTTTCATTTATTGCGGTGGTCCCGAAGGAAAAAATCAACCGAGTTGCATTTTCATATTTGGGTTTTAAATTCTCAATTCTCAACTGTTGCTCAACATATTTATATAAAGTTCCCTGTAATCCTTCCATGTCCATTTCAGGCCATCCCATGGGGCTTCATACGCATAGGTAAAATATAAATTTAAATAAACAAAAAATGCCATTATTAATAAGGTGCCATACTTCAGAACCAGGTTTTTTTTGCGAATTATATTGTCAAATATAAATGCGAGAGGAAATATCATAAAACCATAAAAATCTACATAGCACCTATGCCCAAAGCAGCCGCCAAACCACCAGGTCCACCAGCTTGCAAATAAAAAGGTAGCGATTACAAGAATAATCAAAATGGGCCTAGCATTTTGTACATTTTTTCTCCACATAAGCAGCAGCCCGAAAACAAAAAACAAAGCTAAAGGTGTATAAATGAACCAACCGTTCCACACACCAAAAAGCACCTTCCCTATTTTTGGGTCTTTCCAATATATAAAACCTTCACCGGTGTAAGAATACATTAACCACTTTCCGGATATATAAAACCAGTAAATACTTTGTGGTAACAGCACAATAAAAATTGCAGCGATTATCACCAATAAATTTTTTGCATTAAAAATGTATTTCTTCATGCGATCCCGCAACGAAGTCCATGAAGTAATGTTGTACATTAATGGATATAATATGATCAGAATATTTGTCGGCCTGCTCAATGTTATAAATACAAATAATAATGTATATAAAAAAAGATGTTTCCATTTATTTGAATTTAAAAATACCGGTGTATAATAAATAAATAAGGAAATAAGAAAAAAGGTGAAAACATGCGCAGATCCCGGTGCACCGATAGTATAATAATACAAGTTTGTTCCCGCAAAGAGCATTAAAACCACTGCGGTACTTGTTAGGTAAGAATAAGTTCTTCTTAATATTCTGAACAACAAAAGCAAACCGAACAGCAAATAAAATGCTGCAGCCATCATAATCCCTATACGATAAGGAATTGAAAATCCATCCTGTGGATAGTTAAACTTTGGTGCTAAAATATGTGCAGTCAGAAAGAATGGAAGCTGAAGTAGCGCAACTCCATACGTGTATTTTGTAAATATTTTTTCCGTTCCCGGATAGGCTTCATATTGTTGTTTTGTTTGAACGGGAACATTTTCGAATCCATCATAAATAAATATTGCAGGTAAATACATGTAATAACCTTCTGAATCAGAAAAAATTACACCATAATATCGCTTTTCAAGGTAGTTAAAAGAAAAATAAATTGTCAGGAATGACAATATTAAAAATGGCAGATAGTTTTTAATCAATTTTTTCAAAATCACCGGAATGATCTGAAGATTAATAATTAATATTCCTTATGTAATTAAAATTCAGAATTTCAATCTGTTTAAAGCTTTTTCCAAACTTGCCATACAGGCACTCACATCTTCCATTTTTGTAGTGCCAACACTCAATCGGAACCAAGGACTTTCTTTTTCACTTCCGAATGCGTAAAATGGCACCATAGCCACCCCGGCTTCATCTATTAAATAAGCTGCAACTTCCGCCATTGTATTTATAGTTCGCCCCTCCTGAGTTTTAGCACCTCTGAGGTCAATGCGCACCGTTAAATAAATGGCAGCTTGTGGTGATATACATTCCACAGGGTAGTTTTTATCCTGCAATTTTTTAAATCCATTGTAAAAACCGTCAAGGCGTTGCTGGATTTTGTTTTTATAATCTAACAAAAATTGATGCACAATTTCATCCTTCATTAAAAAATTTGCTGTCGCAACCTGCTCAGGTTTGGGGCTCCATGCTCCAATATGCGATAAAATACTTTTCATTTTATCAATAATAGGTTTAGGGCCGAAACCCCAACCTACACGAATTCCGGTTGCGGAAAATGCTTTACTTATACCATCAATATAAATTACATATTGTCGTAATTCCGGCCGTAATGAAACCGGATCATAATGTTTTGTTTCTCCATAAGTGAGGGTCCAATATAATTGGTCGTATAAAATATAAAGAGGTTTTTCATCGGATCCTCTGCGGTTATTTTCTGCAATTACCAGATCGCAGATATCCTCAAGATCATTTTTTTCAAAAGTTGTCCCGGTTGGATTTAAAGGGGAACACAATGCAATTAAAGTTGCATCTTGAACATGTGGAGCAATTTCTGCAGCAGTCGGCATAAAATTATTTTCTGCTGTGGTTATAACTTCTATTTTTTCACAGGAACTTAAGTGTGTATAGTGATTATTATTCCAACTGGGTATTGGATATAATACCTTATCTCCCGGATCCAATAAAGTTAAATACGTTGCATATATCAAAGGTCTTCCTCCGCCTGCAATTAGAAATTCATCGAGACCATAATCTAAACCTTGATTTTTTTTAATAAAATGTTGTGCTGCTATTCTTAATTTTTCAATGCCATTTGCCGCGGGATAATTCGTTTCATTGTTTCTATAGGCATTTATGATCTCCTCCTCCATTTCTTTTGGTATGGGGAAAATTTTTGGGTCGAAATCGCCAATTGTCATATTGAATATCTTCTCGCCGGTTTTCATACGGTTCTGAATTTCTGCTGCCAATTTTATAATCTCGCTCCCTATAAGGTTTTCAGCCATTTGTGAAACCTTCAACTTTTTTTGTGTAGCCATTGTCTCCCCCATAAATGCAAATTAAACTTTTTTTTTCCAAAATGTGCTCACAGCAGGTAAAAAATTTAGTGGACAAATTAAGCTCTACTCCACAAATGGTCCCCTTACCGCACCTCCCTCCTTCCAGGCAACCTCTTTTTCAATTAATTCGTCTTTAAAAACACCTTCCCGTACCTTCCCGCCTTTCCGCCTTCCCGGCAACTTCTTGTTTAATTAATTCGAATTAAAAAAATCTTCCCGTACCTTCCCGCCTTTCCGCCTTCCCGGCAACTTCTTGTAAAATTAATTCGAATTAAAAAAATCTTCCCGTACCTTCCCGCCTTTCCGCCTTCCCGGCAACCTCATCCACCTTACAAAATCCCTATAAGCAAATTGGCGCAATTTTGTTTCAAAAAAGTGATTTTTTCCTCCAGAAAGCCTGTTTTAAAAGGTTTTACGCAAACCCACTGTAGCAGAAATATTATGAATACTCCAGTTCGGATTTCCTTCTAAAGGTTAATCCAACGACAAAAATTCATATTCATATTTTGGATTGATTTGTAAAGCCCAACTTTCAATCATGAAATAATTTAATTCACATTCAACTCCTGTGTTTATTTTGCGTTTTATATCAGCACTTTTATAATCACTGTGTAAATAATAAGAGCCAAAATTCAAATTCAGGTTTCCCGACCACTGCTCCGATTTGAATAAATTAAATCCCCCAATTAAATAATATTGCAATTCATAAATTGTATTATTAATATAAGTTGTATCAATTTCTATTAATCCGGATATTTCTGATTCGGTGCGGTAATAACTAAAAAAATCGCGTTGTAATGCACCCCCCAAACCTATTTGAAGATCCTTAAATTGAAATAAGATTTTCGATTGCAAATTAACAGACGGTCCACTTCCTACCGATTTCACCTGAACATTATCAATTACATTTCCCGATGCATCATAAAAAGTTACATTTCTTACCACGTCAACCCAACGTGTATATCCGCCACCTCCACTAATACTAATATGGAGATCTTGTTGTCCAAAACTTGCTTTTATAGACGCAAGGAACAGCAATGAATAAAATAAAGAATGGCGTGTCGTCCTCATAGTTTTGGTTGATTTTAAAACCTGTTGCAATCCCTAACTAATGATGTTTATTTCAAATTACTTCTATAACAAAAGTACCTTTTTCAACCAACTTTCCAAAGGACTTCAGTAAAAAACCATTTTCTTTTGCTGTTTTTTCAAATTCATCTTCTGATCCACGGCTCACTGCAACCAATAATCCACCGCTGGTTTGCGGATCACAAAGAATGTTTTTTTTATGGTCATCTAATCCCTGTATTTTATGACCATAACTATTGAAATTTCTTATTGTTCCACCAGGTACTGACTTTAAGTCGAGATAATAGTTTAAAATGGTTGTATCAATTGTGGGAACAAATTCAAATTTAATTTCAGCACTTAGGTTACTTCCTTCACACATTTCTGTTAAATGTCCCAATAATCCAAATCCGGTAACATCAGTCATTGCTTCAATATATTTTAACTTACCAAATACTTCTCCTATTTTATTTAAAACCATCATACTATCCGGTGCAATATCCGCATGCTCTTCCTTTAGTAATGCCTTTTTTTGTGCAGTTGTTAATATGCCCACCCCTAATTTTTTAGTGAGATATAAACTGCATCCCACACTGGCGCCGGAATTCTTTTTTAAATGCGGTAAATCTACCAATCCACTTACAGCAAGACCAAAAACGGGTTCCGGACAATCGATGCTATGTCCGCCTGCCAAAGGAATACCTGCCTCTGCACAAGCTTGTCGCGCACCTTCCAATACCTGCCCGGCATAATAAGGTTCTATTTTATCTATCGGCCAACCTAATATTGCAATGGCCATTAATGGTTTTCCGCCCATGGCATATACATCGCTGATTGCATTAACACTGGCAATTTTTCCAAACTTAACTGCATCATCCACTATCGGCATAAAAAAATCTGTTGTGGAAATTAATCCGATACCATTTCCGAGATCATATACTGCTGCATCATCTTTTGTTTCATTGCCGACCAATAAATTTGGAAAAATATTTTGTTTGCCAACTGATTTTAATATTTCATCCAGAATTTTGGGCGATATTTTACAACCACAACCCGCACCATGCGAATATTGTGTGAGTTTAATTTGTTCTTTTTCGAGTTCCATATTATATTATTTTAATAAAAGTATTTTAATTATTTTCTGTTGAGAAAGAAGAATTTATTGTACTCTTAATCGTTTTTTCTTCAACAAAAAGAAGTATTTCTTCCGCATTTTTTGCCGGTACTATAAAATTCATTTTTATTTCATAAATATTTTCAGAAATGCGTTGAGATAATCCGTAATTATATGATTTATCATAATACACTAGCACTAACTTTGTTGCTTCATATAAATTGCCTGCTTCATAAAATTCTAACGCTGCTTTTGCATGCTGGCCTCCCAATCGTTTTGCGATCTTATTAAGGGAATTTATCACTCCTTCCTTTTCGAAATGCCCGTACGTTTCTACTAAAAATTTTAATCTTTCTTCAGTTGGAAAATTGCAATAAATAACAGGTGCAGTGCGCATTTGTTGCCAAATAGTTTCCGGAATAAAAACGGTTCCTATCAGATGACTTTCATCCTCCAACCATATTTTTTTATTGGTTTCCAGAAATCGCAATTCCTCAAACAATAAATTTTCAAACATTTCTGTAGTGGGCTGAGGATCTTCGCCCAATTCACCGAATGCACTTCCTTTATGATTTGCCAGTTTCTCAAGATCTATAACCTGTTCGCCTATTTTATTAAGTTCCTGAAGAATCTTTGTTTTTGCACTCCCTGTTCTCCCTCCTAAAATAAAATATTCAAAATTCTGAAGAAATAATTTTTGAACCTCTTGGCGATATGATTTATAGCCTCCAATAATTACTTCCGTCCGTATTCCAGAAAAAGAAAATAAAGTTGCCACACTTTTACTGCGCATTCCACCTCTCCAGCAATGCAGAATTATACTTTTGTCGCTAAATCGTTCTTTAATTTCTGCTACCATCGTGGCCATTTTTGGTCCCACAATTTCTAAACCTTTTAAAATAGCTATTTCCCTGCCTTCCTGCTTGTAGGCAGTTCCTACAATGGCTCGTTCGGTATCATCAAACAAGGGCATATTAACAGCACCCGGAATATGCGCATGGTTAAATTCCTTTGGTGAACGGACGTCAATTATCTGAACTTTTTGCGCCTTTTCGAGATATTGCTGTATAGTTATTTCTTTATACAATAAACTAACTTTGCTGTAAACTTACGGAATGAAATTAAAATGGATCGCAGTTTTGTTTTTGATGGGAGGATATTCATCGCTTTTTGCCAATAAATTACCGGAGCTGAATAGGAAATACAGAGCGGTGTTAAATACTCCCGGTGGTGAACTTCCTTTTGAATTGGAACTGAGAATAGATGCGAATGGAAAAGGAATCTTTACTGTAATGAACGGGCAGGAGCAAATATCTAATACCTTTCTTTACAAATCTAATGACTCCTTCGATCTTGCCTTTCCTGTTTTTGATACCTATATTCGGGTTGTATTTACGGATAATTCATTTGAAAAATTAAGCGGTATCTGGTATGATAAATCAAGATCCGGAAATTATTATTTAACATTTAAAGCAGAAGTTTATGATATGTTTCGGTTTGTAAAAACACCATTATTGCCTGCAGAAAATGTGGAAGGAAAATGGGCCACTACATTTTCCGATGAATCGGGTAAGGAGGAAACTGTGGGAATATTTAAGCAGGAAGCTTCACATTTAAATGGTACATTTTTGACTACTACGGGTGATTATCGATTTTTAGAAGGTGAAGTAAGTGCCGACAGTTTTTTCCTTTCTGCCTTTGATGGGTCGCATGCTTTTTTGTTTAAAGGCAAAATACAACAGGATGGTACCTTAACAGGAAATTGGTGGAGTGGCAAACATTATACAGCTGCTTTTACTGCATTAAGAAATGTAAATGCACAATTACCTGATCCGAAATCGCTTACGTACATTAAAGATGGAAATACTAAATTCGGATTTTCCTTGCCGGACGAAAATGGAAATATAGTTTCATTGGGGGATGCTCAATTTAATAATAAAGCAGTGATCGTAATTATTACCGGAAGCTGGTGTCCGAATTGTATGGATGAAACAAGTTATTTGAGTGAGGTGGAGGAAAAGTATAAGGATAAAGATCTCGCGATAATCGCATTGTCATTCGAGCGGAAACCTGATGTAAAATCCTTTAAAAATAACATTGAAAAAGAAAGACTTTATTTTGGAATAGACTATACAATTTTAAATGCAGGACTTCCTAAAGATGCAAATACAGTATTGCCAATGTTGAATAATGTAATGAGTTTTCCAACTACTATCATTCTCAATAAAGACCATGAAGTGGTGGAAATTTACACAGGGTTCAGCGGACCCGCAACCGGAGATATTTTTGTAGAATTTTGCAAAAACTTTGAAGAATTACTGGATAAATTGTTGGCAAAATAATCTGTTATCGCAAAAAATCAATATTGCGTTTTAAACCTTTATATTTTGTTCTCTGTACAGCAGAATCTTTAAATATTTTGTTGAAGAAATCTTCTGAAAGTTGCTCCCAATCCTTTTTGTTAAATTCCAGTAATTCCGGTTTTGGTTTAAATTTATTTTCCGTGTGGGGAGTGGAAAATCGATTCCAGGGGCAAACATCCTGACAAATATCACAACCGAATATCCGATCTTCCATTTTGCCTTTAAATTCAGTGGAAATAAATTCATCTTTTAGCTCAATGGTTAAATAGGAGATACATTTAGTTGCATCAATATAATATGGATCGTGCAGCGCGTCAGTGGGACAGGCATCAATACAGGCAGTACAAGTTCCACAATAATCTTTCATGGGACCGTCGTAGATCAATTCGAGATCACAAATAATTTCTGCAAGAAAAAAAAAGGAACCCGAACGCGGATTAATGATATTGGTATTTTTTCCCTGCCAGCCTAATCCGCTTTTCTGAGCCCATGCTTTTTCGAGAACCGGTGCCGAATCAACAAATACCCTGCTATGAAAATCGCCCGCAATATTTTTAATATCGTTTATAAAAGTATATAATTTATCTTTAATAACTACGTGATAATCTTCTCCGAAAGCATAAGCAGATATATGGTAACCCGCATTTTCCGGTTGATGTTTTTCCGGAAAATAATTGTACATTAAACTAATCACTGATTTGGAATCCGGTACTAATTTGGTGGGATCAATACGCATATCAAAATGGTTCTCCATGTAAAACATTTTGCCATGGCGGTTCTGATTCAGCCATTTTTCTAATAATCGGGCTTCTTCATCCAGTTGTCCCGCTTTTGATATTCCGCAATAAGAAAATCCTATATCAGCGGCACCTTTTTTAATAAATGCTGTAATATTTTCTTTGGTCGAATTACGCATCTGCAATTTGTTGAATAAGGTCAGATGTATAAATATACGCTCCTTGCTTGTGCTCTTTAGCCAATTTTAACATTGCTTTTGCAATTGCGGAAACATTAATGGCCCTATATTTTTTTAATCCTCCAATTAACAATGGTTTTGTAAGCTTTAAAATTATTTCTCCTATCCTTTCTCCGGCCCTTTTTTCAATGCGGTCGCCAACTAATAAAGAGGGCTGTAATATATGCAGCGAATTTAGTTTGATCGCAAATAATTTATCCTGTAATTCCCCTTTTACCTTATTATAAAAAATGGAGGATTTGCTATTTGCACCCATTGCCGAAATGATCAATAATTGATTTGCATTATACTTTTGTGAACAGCCTGCAATCAATAAGGGAGTATAAAGATCAGCTTCCTTAAATTTTTCTTTGTCATAATTTACTTTTTTTATCGTAGTGCCAAGACAACAATAAACATCGGCATTTTCGAATTCTTTTCCATGTGATTCCAGATCCCTAAAATCTGTAACAATATATTTAAGTCCTGCATTTGCGGAGGTTATTTCACGACGGACAAAACAAACAATTTCAGAATAATACTTTTCCTTCAGTAAATGTTGAAGTAAGGTTGAACCTGTTAAGCCAGTTGAACCGAAAATTAATGCTTTACTCATAGTTTAAGATATTTAATGGACTTGTTGAAAATAAAACAGATGAAATAATATAGAGATACCAAAAAGGATAAATTCTGATGTTTCCGCAACAATACCCAGTTGTATTTTAATACATTCGTTTTTTTATTGGAGAGCGAAGTTCCACCTGTTCGATAAATTGCGAGCGATTCTTGTAATCCGTATCCGACAACACCTTTTTTGAGGATATTCAACCATAAACCGTAATCCTGTCGCTTGCGAATTTCAGGCATTAACATTTTACCTAATTTTTCGGTATTGTAAACTGCTGTTAAACAACCAATAGTATTATTTTTCAATAATTGTCTGTAACGCACTGTTTTGGGAGCATGAATTGTTTTTTTCAGGTCATTGCCATTTTCATCCATCGTGGTATAATTGGTATAAGTGAATGAATGTTCATTCACCTCCATAAAACTGATCTGTTGTGATAATTTTTCGTTTAACCAAAGATCATCCGCATCTAAAAAAGCAATATATTTTCCTTCGGATCTTAAAATTGCCGTATTTCTTGTTATTGCTGTTCCACCGTTTGTGGCAAGAAAAATACTTTTGATCCTTTTATCTATAGCAGTAAAGTTTGAAATTATTTGCCTGGAATTATCACTGCTATTATCATCAATTAACCAGAGTTCCCAATTCATGTAAACCTGATTCAAAACAGACCTGATGGCATCCTCCAGAAAACGTTCTGAATTATACACCGGCATTATAACAGATACAAGAGGTTCAGCCATTAAGTAAAAATTTAAAACTTCCTTTATAGATATGGTAGATAAAAGTAAACAACCCCAGCGATTTTTTATATTCCCTATACTTTCGTATTGCAAATAATCCGTCTATGATTAAAAATTTCCATCCATACACTTTTGCTATCATAGCGCCTTTATCGAATGCTACTTCTTTATTAAATATTTTTCCTGAACTTATCGGAGGATGTTGCACAAGGTATTCCGGAACGTAAACTGCCTTTAACCCTTTTTTCAGCCCATCGCTTAACATTACAAATTCTTCCCCGGTATTGTATTTTGTTCCCAATCCGAAACGTTCATCAAAATTTACCAAGCCTTTTTGATATGCCGCTTTTCTGATTACCATTTCTACTATCGAAACCGTTGCACTGCTGCGTAAGTTGTGCGGAAATGAAGAAACAGGATAATTTTTATAGGGTTGGTTGTCCGTTGTTTCTACTTTAAATGTCATTATATCTGCGGAAGGAAATTGTGCTGATGCCTCCATTATGTTACGATAAAAATCTTCTTTAAAAATCAGATCATCATCACATAAATAAAATAAGTCTCCATCGGCATTTTCCATTGCGCAATTTCGGCTTCTTCCCGTTCCTTTTTCGAACCGGGATATAAATTTGATTTTATCTTTGTCATATTTAGCATAAAATGAAACATATTTTTCGGAGGTATTGGATTCGGTTATTTGGTGTACTACAATAATTTCAGTGTCCTCAAAGTTTTGAAGTAAAATAGATTCGGCTGCATAAATTCTGTCATTAATTGTCGACAGCAGTATGCTCAGTTTTTTCATTTGGTTTTTTCTTGAATAACAGGTTACTTATTGTTGAGGTTGCTAATAGCATAAATATCAGCATAATGGGCATTCGGTGTCTTACTGCGCCTGTGATATGATATTCATATGCGCCAAAAAGTATTATATAAAATAGCAGGAATAATAATATTGATTTGTGATGTTTGAGATGATATCGGAATTTAATGAAAATGGCAATTAATAAGACTATCATGAATAATAGATCTAAAAATGGAATAAAAGTGGAAAGCGGATCGTGGTCAACAAAAATAGGCAGCGGTGAAAAAATAAACTGTCCGATTATAAAAGGATAATCTCTGGCCATATCTGCATAAGAATCCCACTCCACGTTTCCGTAGCCCAGCGGTCCGGCATGGCTGATGTTTACATTTCTGAGTTCTGCCATTGTTTGTGGGGAGAGTGGTTTTTCAACCAAAACATATCTCACCGTTAAAATCGCTATTAATATTGTGATAGCCAGAATACCGGATTTATAAATTGCATGCATCTTCAATTTATAAACCACCAAAATACCGATTATAGGAAAAACAAAAACGATAAGTTGCAACCGAATAGCGCAAATTATAATGCTTCCAATAATTAATGCTTTCCATTGTTTGTGGTAAATAAAATGTAAAAATCCATTAAAAAACACTGCAAATCCAAATAATACGAAAGCCTCTCTTAGTGGAGCAGTTAAATAAATGGCGGCCGCAGGCCATGCAAAACATAAAAGGGAGAAAGTAATTTCATTGGTAATAGAAAAAGAAGGATTAATCTTTTTCCAGGCTCGTAAAAAAGTCATTAAGGCTAAAATATATAAAAATATGCAAAAGAATATATAGATTACCGGAGAATTTAAACAAATTAATCCGATAAATAAACTGAGATAATACAACACCAAAATATTTTCTGAACTGGTTTCCGGATATTGATGACTGCTGATCATGTAGGAATAAAGATCAGAATCTGGTAAATAGGGTAGAAAGTTTAAAAAGCTATCTAACACGATCAGTATAAAATAAACCTGAAAAATAAGAAGGAATATTCGAAGTGCTTTTTTGTTGATCTCAAAAAATACATCTCCTATACGATGTAACAAATAACAAAAAATTCCATTATAGACAAGAAATAGTAAATAATCCCACCATTCGATATTTTCAAAATATTGTTTCATTAAACCGTGGTCAATTTAGACATTATTATTTTTTTTCACTTTTTTTCTATTCCTTAAGAATCGAAGGTAAATAATTTGTTTTGCTTCCGGTAAATTTCGGGTGTAATACATTTTCATGAACATTACAATAAGGAAGCTGATAACAGTTGCAAGAGCAGCTCCCATGATATTCATTGACGGAATTAGTATAAAATTGAGCAAAATATTGATCACCGCTGCCAAAACAGTTGCTTTAATGATAGGGAAATCATTTTTTCTAACATATAAAATATAATGAAATATCAAGGAGAAGTTTAGAATGATCTTGGATAAAACCAATACCAAAAATACATTATAATCTTGCATGTAAAGCGGATCCTCCAATGAGCGGAACATCGGAATAATAAGTAAGGATAAGGCAATAGATATTAAAATAGAATATATTACAACTTGTTTCGCAAACTGTCCCAGTGTTTTGCGGTAGTCGTAATTATTCTTGTGAAATGTTTCAATCAAACGAGGTGAAAATGTAATAATAACTGCCGTATGCACAAAAGTTTCAATGATATTGCACATATTTGCATATAAGGTGTAAACCCCAACTGCTTCTTTTGTGTGATAAAAATCAATAAAATATCTGTCGGCAAATTCTATAATTTTATATCCTACAGTTCCGATAAAAAATAGAGAACTCACCTTAATTCCCTGTTTTATCCATGCCCAGTCAATAGGGATATGCCTTACTGACTTAAATTTAATTTTAGCAAGAAAAAACAAGGATACACCAACTGCAGAGGCGCCACCACCTAACCAGAATAAATAGGTTGCCTTCAAATTTCTCAATCCATCGAAACCACTCATCCAAAGTATCAATAATAAGTAGGCCCAAAAACCGGTGCGTAGAAATAAAATGATATTGGCTGTAATCGGTTTAGAAAATACCACGAAGGTTCGGTATGCTTCCTGTGCAAGGTGTTCAAAAAGAAGGATGGCATAAAAGAAAATTGCGAACCGGAGTTCTATTACATTAAATACGAAAAGTAGTCCTAAAAGCGGAAATAAAACCAGATAACTGATTAAATAAAAAACTAATTGATCGCGCAACATGGGACTTCTGTCTGCAACATCAAAATCCAATATTCGTCGAGAGGAATAGGTATAAAAATCTAAACCTACTACATAAAGTGATAAAGCGATAGAAGTGGTAAATATTCCCCAAACCCCGTATTGTTCAACCGTTAAATTTTTTGCTAAAAAGTATACTAATAAGAACTTTCCGATCAGCGTTGCACCTCTGATAGTCAGGTTAGCTGTGGTAATCAGATTTGTCCTTTTAATCGTATCAATTAATTTCATGTGATTGTTACGATTAAAAATTTAGAGAGACAATGGCCCAATGAAATAAATTTTGTGATAAAGCATGGAGGTTGTTGTGCATATATCGGTACCAAATCAATGGCGAATATACGTCAGATTTTTGTGAATTGAAGGAGTTAGTTTACACAGTTTTCTGCAGTTTATAAGGTACGGTGAACATATAGATGGCGGTTGCGAAGGCCACTATAGCCGTGAAGGCGAAAGCTGTTTCGGCATTAAAAAGTGCCCATAACAATCCGGCACTGGCAGATGCAACAAAGGCGCCTAAACTCGAAAGGGAGGCGTAAGTTCCAATTGCGGTGCCGGCTTCGTTTGCAAAACTGATGTTTGTGATCCAGGCTTTTGCTATGCCCTCAGTACAAGCGGCATAAACTCCATAAAGGAAAAACAGTATCCAGTATACCCAATTCTGATCAGTAAGTGAAAATCCGGCATACACAATTACGAAAAGGAATAAACCAAAAATAAAGGTTTTTTTTATTCCTACCTTATCTGCAATTATGCCTGCCGGAAAGGATAATAAAGCATATACTAAATTGTAAAAAATATATACCATAATAATTGTACTATCATCCATTCCTGATTCTTTCATTTTTAATAAAAGCAGAATATCTGAACTGTTTACTAAAGCAAATATTAAAAGTCCTAAAAGTAATTTACGATATTGTTGGTCGGAGGTTTTAATATATTTTAGGAAGGAGAAAAAATTAATTTTTTTATCAAGCGGAGGAACTTTTTTTTCTTTAAGAAACAAAGTAAAGATAACTGCGGCAATACCCGGAATAAATGCGATCACAAATAATGTTTTATAGGAGCCAGGATAAAAATACAAAAATACAAGCGCAATCGATGGTCCTAATACAGCACCAAAAGTATCCATGCTTCGGTGAAAACCGAATACTTTGGCTTTATTTTCCGTAGCAGTTTGTGCAGATAATAATACATCGCGCGGGGCTGTGCGTAAACCTTTTCCGAGTCTGTCAACGGTTCTTGTAAAAAATATCCAAACCGGAGTGGCAAATATTGCAAGCATGGGTTTGGAAATTGCACTTAATAAATATCCGGCTTGTACAAAGGGCAATCGTTTTTGTCGCACATCCGATAATTGTCCGAAGTATCCTTTACTTAAGCCTGCAATCATTTCTGCAAATCCTTCCAAAACACCTATCAATACTGCAGAAAACCCTATGGATGTGAGAAATATCGGCATTACCGGATATAACATTTCACTTGCCATGTCGGTGAATAAACTAACAAGGCTGATAATGAGAATTGGTTTTGTAATATATGGGAATATTTTTTTCATGCTGCAATTCGCAAATAAAAATATATCTGTTATTCAAGGTTTATATTTTCATCCCCTTCGTGATATTCCATAAAGGTGATGATAAATTGCAACATTTCATTGGTGGTTTTCATACTGTCAAACTTATCCCCTCTGTCAATAATTACTTGTGGGGGAAAATAAGGGTTGTTGATATTTTTCTCTGTATTATCATAAGTGCCTTCCACATGTATGGTTGAACCACCCGGTATTTTAACAACTTTTTTAAAAGTGTAAAAATACTGCCATCTGAAATCCCATTTATTTATTCTTATCAACGGGATAGTATCCTTTTGTGGAGTAAGTGCATAGGCTAAAAAAGTTTTTCCCAGCAAATGCATATGCGGATTAATTGTGAGTAAACTCATATCTTCTTGCACCAAATAATCTATGGTAAACGTTTTTATTTCATTTGCGGGAATAACCAAAGCCGGTTTTACCGGTGCAACTCCGAGCGAACCTAATAGTATTTCATAAGTGGGTCGTTTAGGCGGAGCATCATCAAAAAAGATATTTAACACAGAATTCGCATCAACAGTGTCGCGGGCTCCCGGACCGAAATGATAATCATTAATAAAAAACACTCCTTGTTTATTCATTTTAAATCCTCCAATACCTTCAGGATATAATGCCGGAGACACGCCGGGTAAATAATTGCAAACAAGAGGAACAAGAATGGGGTAAGTGCCATCATCATTTTTATTATCCATTGCAGTTTGCACGGTCTCGGCACTTTCTGCTAAATTAGTTGCAATTATTTTTTCTCCTCCAAAAACATTTTTCTTTTTCCCGGGTTCATATTGTATTAAATTAGCATTCATGTGATGCGCTAGTTTTTTATTGCCAGGAATAAATTCAATGGTTTTTACATATTTATCTTCGGGGATTTCAAAAGGAACTTTTACCAGAAAAAAATGGTCTTTGTTATTTCCTTCCAAAAATATTTCCGGAAATGGAATTACCAGATCCGGTACTCCTATCTGGGAACCGTCAGGGAAATTGGGTGGATCTTGTTTTTTGGTTACATCACCTTCTTTACAACCATCTTCAGCCCATACGCGTATCATTTCAATTTCGGTTTCACTTAAAATTCTTTCTCCTTTAAAGTTACTGTAAGTTGGATCGGCCGGCCAGGGTGGCATGAAACGCGATTGCGTAACTTTTACGATGGTTTTTGATTTCCCTTTAACCTGTTCATAACTGGCAAGTGAAAAGGGTCCGGCTGAATTGGAGCGGTGACATGGGGTACAATTCTTATAAATTATTGTGGCAATATGTTCATGGTAATTGAGATCTTCCGGAACTGCTATCCCCTGTGTATTCTGCTTGCATCCGATTAAAATGGAAGTAAGAAACAATAAAGTGAAAAAGATGCTGCCTGTATTCATTGGATGCTAAAATAGTAATTTCTTTTTAAGCAATACCTCCTTTGCTCTTTTAATATATTAATCTGTTTCAATGAAACATCCAACGGCCTTGGTTTTTGATATCGTTATCTTTTTATTTTGCAGTATTGCATTTAAAGCATCCTTTAAATAAAATTCGGTAATTACCTGCCGTTTTTCACCGAGGTCAATTGCCCAGTTGTCGATGGCGCCGCTGTAAACCACGGATCCTTTATTGTTCAAAACAAATACTTCAGGGGTTATACTTGCATTCAAATATTTTACCAGTAATAATTTTTTATCCGGCAAATTATTTTGTTTTAAATTATAGGTTTTGATAAATGAATGAATTTCTTCAGCACTGTAAAATGTGCCCGGAAAAATATTAATAAAATCAATATTCTTCCCTTTAAATTCCTGTTGAATATCATTTAAGGTCTTTGTATAATTTTCGCTTAAGGGACATTCAGGGCTTAAAAATGTTATTACTGTTGCTGTATGGTCAGAGATTTCAGAAAGTGTGATCTCCTCATTATATAAATCTGTTATTGGTATAGAAGATATTTTTTCTAATGGTGATTTGCATGCACAAAAAAAAATGCAAACCAAAACAAATAATATTTTATTACACAATTTGGACATTACTTTTTAATGCGAGGTTGCATAATTTGTATAATAATCGCGCACCAACAATTGCATCCCACTCATCGGCTCCCGGTGCAACTTCTACAATATCAAAACCAATTATTATGCGGCCGGATGTAATAATTTCATTTAATAAATAAATTGCCTGTTCATATAACAACCCTCCCGGAACTGGCGTACCGGTATTAGGGCAGAATGTTTGAACTAATCCATCAATATCAAAACTAATGTAAACATTCTTCGGTAATTCTTCTACAATCTGGCGACAAATTGTTGACCATTGAATTCCGTTGAACATTGCATTTTTTAATTCGTAGTCAAAGAAAGTCACAACTCTGCGATCTGAACTATCAATAATATTTATTTCATCATCACAAATATCTCTTACTCCAACCTGCACCAGTTTTTTCACATTTTCAATTTTTAAGGCATTGAACATGATACTGGCATGTGAATAGGTAAATCCTTCATAGGCCTCTCGAAGATCGGCATGTGCATCTATTTGTAAAATACCAAAACCTCCGTGTTTTTCGCCCAGGGCTTCCATTAATCCAAGTGGTGTGCTGTGATCGCCTCCAATTAATCCCGGAATTTTATTGTCATTTAGAATCTTGGTAGCTTCCGTTTTTACCTGTTTATTCATTTTTTCACAAGCAGCATTTACTACGTCTAAAACAGATGCTGTATTTATTGCTTTTCCTTTCTCTAATGATTTTATATAGGTGGACGCTACTTTTCGTATTTCTCCATTTTTCTTTTTTAAAGAGGCAAAAAATTTATTGGTATAAATACCGGAATGCCATCCGTTGGGATTGTCGTTGTCGTATAAATCAACTTGTGTAGAAGCTTTTAAAATTGCTTCAGGACCTTTGGCTGTTCCATCCCGGTAAGAAACTGTTGCTTCCCAAGGAACTGAAAATAAAATAAGTTCACTTTCGGCATAGGTAAAAGGGAGCCCGAATAATTGGTTATTTGAAACACCAACGCCGCTGGCATCGAATGATGCAATTTTATCTGATTTCGACTGATTTTCTTCCATGGCGCAAAGATACGCATGAACTCAAAAACTATAAATGTTTTTTATAGAAGAAATGGGTATTAAAAAACTACTTCTCAAATTCGGCTTTGCACCAAATTCCTATACCGAGGGGGAATCCGGCCCAATTTGCCTGGCTTGTTTGACGAAAAACAACCTTATTCCCGAAGAAACCGGCACAAAACATCACGGCATTAGTTTTATCCGGAAGATCCTGCAACCATTCGAGCGATAAAACAAAATCATCGTCTACTTTTATATCGTAAGGGTAAAGGTCAACAACAACATTTCTCTGATCGCGATACACCGTAACATAAATTGGAAGGGAAATGAGCAATTCACCCGGAAGACCGCCTTCAAGATCATAAATATTTACTCTGAAAATTATGCTGTCAAAATTAACCTTCGCAAAGTTGAAACCGCAGGATTTTAAATAATAGGTTTTACCATCCTTTAAGTTCATCACGGTTCCCAATTCGGAACCAAGATCATCTGTCAAAAATCCTGCTGAAACATTTGGAGAATTATTTTCATTTCCAAGTATAACCTCTTTCATATTTCTGGGTCTGATTACAACTTCTGTCAATGCTTTTATATCCGGTTCCAGTGTTATTGCTTTATTCGTATTTGCAAAATCGGAAAGAAATATTTTAACCGGTATTTGGAGAGTTTTATATCCTATCATCGAAATTCTCAGCGTGTCGGATATATTTGCTTCAGGAATATTCAAATGAAAAGTACCATCAAATTGCGATACCGTTCCCGTTGCTTTTTTTGGTATTCCAATATTTACAAAGGCCAGTGGAAGATCTGTGGAAACATCTTTTACCATGCCGGAATACACTTGGGAAAATGCGTTATTTATCAGAAATATAAAAAGGATTATATAAATTAATCTCATAAAGTTATTTTGACCATGACGTTTGAGAAGATCGTAAGTTACACTACATCGTAAAATTATTTATATAATTTTATTTCAAGAAAGGATATAAATGATGTTGCACAAGTGCAATTTCAACTTGCATTTTAAATTTAGAAGGGTGAATCTAAGTTCCTTTTCTAATTATGCTTTCATAATTTTTGTGAGTTTTATTGGTTTTCCTATCATGCGAACGTTGGAAGGAATTTCTAACAAGGTGCCTTTAAATTTTACCCGCAAACCTTCTTTTTTAAATTCATCACCCAAATTTTCCGCGTAATAATCAACAATTACGCCACTCGGCAAAGTTTCGCGAATGATATAGGCATCTGCCTTTTTAAAGATAACTCCTGTTTGCATATCGTCTTCTATTGTAGCTGGTGGTGTTGTCTCTTTTTTAGGTTGAATTACTACCTCTTCGCCATTTACTGTTATTTTTATTTCTGCGGAATCGTCATTCGAAATTGAAATATTTGTACTATCCGAATTACCGGTATTGGTTTCCTTTACCTCTGAGGTTTTTTTGCCACATGCAGTAAAGGAAATAAAAGCAACTAAAAGGATTAGGGTCGTTTTCATATTATGAATATTTATTTGTAAGATGTTAGTGACTATAAAGTTAATACAAATTCATGGCAACCTGATATTTTCTAAAAATAAAAGGATCCTAACCGCGGGCGGAAAGGATCCTTTCAGAATATATCGGATCATTTATCAAGGGAAAATACCCATAGCCAAATAATCGCTTGCAATTTTATTGATTGCGAAAACAAATGCAGCTGTTCTTAAATTTGTGCATTTGTCATTTCTTTTTAATTCTTCTCTTATGGCGTGGTAAGAATTAATCATAGTCTCTTCTAATCCGCTTCTAACAAGATCAATCTCATCCGGACCTTTTACGATTCTGTTGGTTTCCGCTGCAGTAAGTTTTTTACCGGTAAGTTCTTCAATAGTATCTACTATTCGTGTATTACTTCCCTGTTCAAATCGTTTTTCCAGTCGGCCAAAACGCACGTGCGATAAATTCGCAAGCCATTCAAAATAACTTACAGTTACACCGCCGGCATTTAAAAACATATCGGGTATTATCATTACACCCATTTCATTCAATATTTCATCTGCATCAGATGTTACAGGTCCGTTCGCGGCTTCACCAATAATCTTTGCTTTTATTTTAGCAGCATTACCTTCATGAATTACATTTTCTAAAGCAGCAGGAATTAAAATATCGCATGGTTGTTCCAAAATTTCAGAGGTAACAGCTAAATTGGTTGCGCCTTCAAAATTTAAAATAGAACCTGTTGATTTTCTGTGATTAAACACAGCATCTACATCCAATCCATTTGCATTATAAATTGCACCTTCATATTCGCCGATACCGACGATGATTGCACCACCGTCCTGAAAAAATTTCGCAGAATAATATCCAACATTTCCTAAGCCCTGAACAATAACGGTCTTACCTTTTAATCCCGTAGTAAGCCCAATTATTTTCATGTCCTCTTCAAAACTACAAGCTTCACGCACTCCGAAAAAAACACCTAATCCTGTTGCTTCTCTTCTTCCGTTAATTCCGTGTTGTGAAACAGGTTTTCCGGTAACACATGCATATCCATCCACATTACCGGGATTTAACGCCATATAAGTATCCACTATCCAACTCATTTCTCTTTCCCCTGTTCCATAATCAGGTGCAGGAACATCGAGACCGGGGCCTAACATTTGTCTTTTGCATAATTCCGCAGCATATCTTCTGGTAATTCTTTCCAATTCTTCAGTTGAAAAATCTTTTGGATTTAATTTGATACCGCCTTTTGCTCCGCCAAAGGGAACATCTACAATTGCACATTTATAGGTCATTAAACTGGCAAGTGCCATAACTTCATCCTCATTAACCATGGAATCGTAACGAATACCGCCTTTTGTTGGTGTGCGGTGTTGCGAATGTTGCACGCGCCAGGCTTCAATTACCTGAAACTCGCCTCTTACCTTTACAGGAAATTTCATGTGATACACAGAGTTACATACTCTGATTTGGTCCAGCAGGCCACGAGGATGGCCGGTAATATTTGCTGCCTTTTCGAAATTTTTTTCAACACTCTGAAAGAAACTTGTATTTGACATAAATTGATATTGGTTTTTTTTGATTTGTGAATTTGTTAATAAAATAAATAATTAATTAAAAAAGAAAACAACTTACATGCAGTTGTTTATTTATTTTCATGCATTTCTTTTTCCAGTTTTGAAACCTTTTTATCAATGGAGGTAAGATATAAAATCAAACCAGCTAAAATGATAACAATTACACCTACTACTACGTAGATCATCCCATTACTTCTCAATACATTATCGATAGTATTGTCAGAATTCGTTGACGGCTCATTTTGAGCGTGCGCAAAGGTAACCTCTGAAATCAAAAAAAGAAATGATAAAATATAAGGAAGAAATTTAAATACTTTTTTCATTCAATTGGAATATTATTGTTTTTGTAATGTAAAATACTTATCCTCACAAGTATGGAGGAGATCCAGCATCCTAATAAAAAATAGGCAATTACAGCGGGATAAAATACAACGCGCATGCTGCTATCAAGATCATAAACAGTAAATGACGAATTGCCGCCACTTCCGGGATGTAAAGAATCGGTTAAACGGGGAACTACATTTATTGCAACATTTAATAATACAAATGCAAAAATGCTATAAACGGCAGAAACCTTTGCTCTTTTTTCTTCATCTTCAATGGAACCTCTCAAAACAAAATAGGCAAAATAAATCAATAATCCGATAGCTGCTCCCAGCGTTTTAACATCATTTGTGATCCAGGATATGAGGTTACCCCAAATGTAGTTCCCCCACAGCATGCCTGTTATAAAACCGAGAACTCCGAATACCATTGCGGATTTGATGAGATTTAATGCTGCTAAATCATATATTTTTTTTCCTGTCCTGAGAAATTTGATACTGTATACCAAAGAGATCAGCATTAATAATATCATGGCAAACCAGCAGGGAACATGGAAGAAAAGATTTCTGACAGTTTCGTGTAAAAGCGGAACATCAGGGGTTTTGATCAATAATCCAACGATAAAGGTGTAAGCCAGCAGAATAATTCCAAGCACCTTCCACCACCTTTTATGCAACTGTTTCAGCATTCTAAAATCAACTTTTTCCTCAAAAACAGGTTAAATCTGTTTTCTTAGTCGCGCCAAAGGTAAGGAAATAAAATAAGAGCCATAGCAATTATGAGCACATTTAATCCCAACAAATACAAAAGATCTTGAGCATTTACCATAAGATTGTTTTGCTGCAATGCGTTCAGTGAAATTCTGATGAGTATGAGCAAAATCGGGATGAGCATAGGGAAGGAGAGGATTGCCATCAAAGTGCCGCTGTTAGAGGCTTTGGAAGCAATTGCGGAGATCATCGAAAAGGTTGTTGCGAGGGCAATTGCACCCAGTGCAAGCGCGAATAAAAAGGATCTGTTGTCAATAATGGGATATCCTGAGGTAATTCTGTAAAACAACAGCGCAACAGCAGATAAAAACAACATAACACATATATTGTAAAAAATCTTAGCGAGAATTATCGCCTGAGGACTAGCGAGGGTATAATAATACAACTGCCGGCCTGGACTTTCCTGTAAAAAACTTTTTGCAACGGCATTAACTGCTGTAAAAAGTATCACTATCCAAAATAGCACTACCCAAACGGGTCCGCGAACCTCGTTAAAGGTCATAAAAATGATAAAAACGATGCAAAACATGTATAACATGATTCCGCTAATGGCATATTTCTGCCGCATTTCAAAAAGGAGGTCTTTTTTGAAAAGGGTGAAAACGGAGGGCCAGAATTGCATGGAGCAAATTTAATTGAAAATTGAGACAGGTGAAAATGTACCAATTAACAGCCGAAAATGTAGCAATGTACCAATTAACAGCCGGGCAATGTTTGATTTATTTTTCTGTTTCAAACGGTGAAGGGTATTTTTCATGTAATCTATTTTCCTTTCTTGTGGAATATAATTTTAATTTATTAATAATTTTTTTGGGTAAAATGGGATAAACAATTTGTCCCAAATAATTTGTAGGAAATTCTTCTTTTATCCCAAAGGCTTCCGGTTCGTGATCAGGACAAACATAAGTTCCAAAAATTACATCCATTAATGGTGAAATATTTGCATAATTTCCTGCTTTGCGATCGAGATCGTGATGCCAGTGATGCAATTCCGGTGCTCCGATCAATATTCGCAGTTTTCCAATAGGCAACCGCACATTCGAATGAATATAAATTGCCCAAATGCCGCGAAATGCGATTAATCCGGCAATAGTTTCTAATGGAAATCCCAATAAAAATGCAGGTAAATTAATTAATCCGACAGTATAAATGGAATCCAAAGGGTGTTCGCGGTGAGCAGCAAGCCAATCCAAATGAACAGCGCTGTGATGCACTTTGTGAAAGCGCCATAAAAAATTTACTTTATGTTGTAACCGATGTCCCCAATAAATAATAAAATCGCTTAAGATAATAACTTCCATCACTTGCAACCACCAGGGTTGAGCAGACACAGCATTTCTGAAATTGACCGGAACGATATCATTTAACCAAAAACTGCAATAGCTCAAAGTCCAAATAACTAAACCACCCCAAAGCAGGTATTGCCCCAAAAAGAAAAACAGATCCATAGTCCATGCCTTTCTGAAAAATTTCTGTTTCAGTTTTGCAGGGAATACTTTTTCCATTGGTGCAAATACCAGGATCAGAAACAATAAACTTAGTCCGCTCGCTTCTAATATATCAATTATTTGCATATTTATAAATTCCTTTATGGAACTTCCATTTTTAATTCCGTAGTATCCTTTTTTATATCAAAAGGATCCAATTTCGGGACGAAAAGATTTAAATCATAATGATAAGTTGGTTCGAATAAAATTAAAGACTTAGAAGAACTCATTATTTTAATTTGGTTTAACTTTTTTTGTTCTTCTTCTTTTTTTATGGAATCTAATTTTTTTAAGGAATCCTGTGTGGTAGGATCAAGGTGGCTTTCATTATTATTTTGGTTCTTTGTTTTATCTCTTTCAATAAAAATCGCACCTGATTTAGAAGTAGGTAATAAGACCGGATTTGTTGGTTGTGAGTCTGTTAAAGTTGTTGGAGTATCCAGCGGTATTTCTGCATTGATGTTTGAATTCAGAGAGGGTGCCGGGTTGTTAAGCAAAGTATCAAATGCTCCGGAGCGGTAAGCTACAAATCCACTCAACAATATAACGAAGATGAATAAGGTGATCACTCGCAAGGGTATTAAAGTTTTCATAACGGTAAATTTTAATTTCCGAATCTGTAGGTAAAGTTAGGTAAATTTAGTAAAAAAATATTCTAAATATAAAGTATTTTAGTAATCCAAGTCATACATTTTCAATCCTTTCACCAACCTGTTTATTGTTTTAGCCAACCTGTCAATTTTTGTCTCTTCCTTTTTAGCGGAATATACCCATTGTATATAAAATTTTTGTTCACTTTCAGATAGACTGTTAAAAAATTTAAGCGCAGATGGCTCATCCTCCAAACATATCATCATCTCCTCCGGAACCTCCAGCGGTTCATTGTCGGGATATAAAATAATTGTTACCCAGTCACCTTTTTTTTTCTTAATAGTTTTGCGGATCTCTGCTCTGACAGGAAGAAATAATTTCCCATTTCCCATAGGCATTAAATGATATTTTCTGATCTCGAATCCATCAATAGTTCCTCTTACCTTTACCCAGCCAAAATGCGCTTTTTTGTCTTGTGGTATTTCATCAATCCGGGCATAGGTCCATCCTCCCTTTCCAGGAAACTTTTCTAAAAAATATTTTTTATTTACAAGTGGTTTCAAAATTGAAATGTGGTTTAGCAATATTTTACTGCAATATTATGAAAATTCGGAATTTTACGATAGTAAATTTAATTCATAATTGTATGGAAAGAATGTGGTGAAGCAGTTTTTAAAATATCAGGTTTATTCAGTAGTAAAATAATATTGATGTAAAGGTGTCACTCCTTTTTTCATATAAGCCCTAATCACCATGTACCGCCCGGAGAAAACAAAAAATCTGTTTCATTGTCAATATCATATAACCATTGATATCCCTTTGTTTCCTTCAAACAAAATGGTTCTAATAATGTAACCATTTCATGAAACCCCTCGAGAGTGAGATCGCAGAAAAAGAGAACGGTATCTTCTGTTACAATTCCTATATCATCATCTGCTAATCGCAAGGTCAATTCACAATTTCTTGCTTCTATAAAATCTAATTCGTTGAGATAAAGAGATTTTTTCTTGGTAATAATTGAATCCACTATACTCTTGCGAAACCGGATCGCCTGCGATTTGTCAAAATTGTAAAGGCGGATCATATTTTCACCGCTGTTGTTTATGTTATGGATGTAATCGAGCTGCATTTTTAATATCAATATTTGGCATGAAATATATTTATCAATTTTTAGCGTTTAATTATAGGAAAGATACATAAATAATTGGAAATAAATTATTTCTATCGGAGGTATCAATCACATCATTAAACCATTTTTATTTTTTCTATCCAATAGTCAATTCATTGGATTATTTCGTATATATTCTCTAACTGTATAAAAGTCCTGTTCCGTTCTGATTATTCTGTCATAATATTTTGCCTGCCACCAGAATTCAATATTATTAGTTGTTGCAAATCCCTTAACGCCAGCCTTAAATCCTCTGATGATCGAACTTAAATTTTTAGATTAAGGTCCAAATTTATTATGCTCCCATCCCGTATGGTCGAGATTGTCGATCAATAAAATTCCATGCAAATGATTGGGCATTATTTGAAATTCATCTAAATCTACAAATGGAAAATGTTTAGGAATTTCCGTCCAATATTGTTGAGCGGTGTTACCAATAATTGTAGAATCCAAATGAAGTTCAATGTTTCCCTGATTCCTATGTAGGGTCGCAAAATTTTGCGGCCCTTCATAGGAATCAACCGGTATATTTTCATTCGTGAGGTTTACAATGTCTCCAAAATAACTAATTTGATTTTTAGTACATATTGTAACGAAATACATTCCTGGAGATCCATAATCCCAATATTTTAATCGATGGGATGAATTTCGGTATTTGTTTTTGAATTTTGCCATTGAATTATGCATGGTAATATTGCTCAAATTTGCAAAATAATATTTTAGTTTTCTACTATATTTTAATTTCAAACATTGGTTTCCAATTTTCAAATCTTTCTCCCATCTTTGTCACATGAAGATCAAAAAGATCCTGATTGCCAATCGCGGAGAAATTGCGTTGCGTGTTATGCGAACGGCAAAAGAAATGGGAATTAAAACGGTAGCAGTTTTTTCAGAAGCTGATAGAAATGCATTGCACACCCAATACGCAGATGAGGCCTATTGCATTGGTCCACCGCCATCGAACCAAAGTTATTTATTGATGGAAAAAATTCTCGAAGTGGCTAAAATCTCGGGAGCAGATGCAATTCATCCCGGATATGGTTTTTTGAGCGAAAATGCTGTATTTGCACAAAAAGTGCAGGATTCAGGATTGATATTTATCGGTCCTGATCCTATCAGTATCAATATGATGGGTGATAAGATCTCTGCAAAACAAGCTGCTGCAAAATTTCATATTCCAATGGTTCCCGGAACCGATCATGCGATAAAGGATCTTGAAGAGGCTAAAATAGTTGCTGCCAAAGCAGGGTATCCCATTTTGATAAAAGCCAGTGCAGGTGGTGGTGGGAAAGGCATGCGTGTAGTTCAAAACGAAGCAGAACTCGATGAACAAATGCACCGAGCTATGAGTGAAGCCAAAAGTGCCTTTGGTGATGATGCTGTTTTTATTGAAAAATTTGTTTCGTCTCCCAGGCATATTGAAATTCAGGTTTTAGCCGACAGGCATGGCAATGTGCTCTATTTATTTGAACGGGAATGTTCCATTCAACGCCGACATCAAAAATTGGTGGAGGAAGCTCCATCTGCAGTGGTTTCTCCGGAAATGCGCAAGGCTATGGGCGAAAGTGCGGTAAATGCTGCAAAAGCATGTAATTACGTTGGTGCAGGAACCGTTGAATTTTTAGTGGATGCAGATCTTAATTTTTATTTTCTGGAAATGAATACACGTTTACAAGTGGAACATCCGGTAACGGAACTCATAACAGGTTTGGATATTGTGCGTCAACAAATTTTAATTGCAGAAGGAGTGGAGCTTAATTTTAAACAAGAAGATCTTAAAATTCACGGGCATGCAATTGAATTAAGGGTTACCGCGGAAGATCCTAAAAATAATTTTCTTCCGGATATTGGAAAATTAATTACCTATCGCCGTCCCCAGGGACACGGAATTCGGGTGGATGATGGATATGAAGAAGGGATGGATATTCCAATTTTTTACGATCCCTTGTTGGCAAAATTGATCGTACATGCCGAAACACGCGAATTGGCATGCAAAAAAATGATCAGGGCGATAAATGATTACAAAATTTCAGGAGTGGCCACCACCTTGCCTTTTGGTAAATATGTAATGCAACACGAAGCCTTTTTATCAGCAAAATTTGACACAGGGTTCATCGAAAAACACTTCACGCCTGACCAATTGGTGTCGGAAAACGAGGAGGAGCAAGGCATTGCAGCCTTTTTCGCTTCTTTTGTGTATGATAAAAAAACTTCAAATTCTGAACTTCCTGGCCCAATGGCAGAAAAGCGCTCCAATTGGAAATTAAACAGATCCTGAAATTTTGTTGATTTTCAGGGATATTTCGAAAATATTTCCCGAAATTTGAATTTATCTGAAAAAATATCGTTTTACCGGAGTTCATTCGTATTTCAGATCGTATTTGGAAACCTGTTTTCAGGTAGCCAAATAATAATAAAAAGGCCTACATCGTTTAAAACTAAATTTAACGCCATGATCCGTACACTTCTTTTAACCTTTTTCATTTCTGCGTTTACAGTTGCACAGGCACAAGTTGAAACTGATAAAATTGAAATAATTGCCGACGACGACAGCATTATTTTTAAAGTTGGCGGAAAAGAATCTGCAATTGCTAACAGCGACATGGCTGCTTATTATCTTAGCATGGGATTAGAGGCAGCTTTGGAAGGAGATTATCCCGGCGCCGAAGATAAATTTCGGGTTGCATTATTATATGATCTTCAAAATGCAGAAATTTTATATAATCTTGGACTCGCCCAATATTTTCAGGAAGATTATTTTACTGCAATAAAAACGTTCGATGCTGCAGCCGATGTGGATCCGGAAAATAAAGATATTTATAATCAGCGCGGATTGTGTAAAGCCATGATTGGAAATTATACTGATGCCGAAACTGATTTTAAAATCATGTTGAAATACGATCCCGATTTTCCGATGGGAAATTACAATTACGGCATTTTAATGCTGCAAATTGGAGAGATGGAAACTGCCTGCGAATTTCTAAATAAATCGGATAGCTACGGGTATGAAAAAGCCCCTGAAGTTTTAGCAACTTATTGTTCAGGTTACGGCGATTAAATTAGATTAATAATTTATTAGCAGGGTTCGGCAATCCCGTAAAATAATATACCATGCCAAACCTGCGCATGAAAGTTTTATCCTTTCTATTTCGTACAAATACTATCAACCTGTATTTTAGAATACTCATCTCCTAACTCTGCACCTTTTTTCCAATCGGCACAGGCATTGTCGTCAAAATATAATTCGTAATAAGCAACACCGCGTTCATAATATGCATCACCGGCATCAGGTTGCAGTGTTATTACTTTTGAATATGCTTCAATTGCAAGATCATACGCTTTATTATCGTTGTGAATAAATCCAATCTGGTACCAGGCATCAGCATCCAGCGGATCAATTTCAACAACTTTGGTAAATGCAATCATTGCTTCAGAATAATTTTCAAGTGCATAAAAACATAATCCACGATAATAAAACGCATCAGCATACATCGGATCTATATTAATTGCTCTGTTAAGGTCTTCTAAAGCATCTACATATCGCGTCAATATATATTTTGAAAATGCCCGTTCAAAAAATGCTTCGGAATAGGTAGGATCATAATACAATGCATTTGTATAGGCACTTATTGCTTCTTCTATTTTGTTTGATTCAAATAAACAATATCCCTTCCAATAATATGCTTTTGCATCACCCGGTTTTAATTTTATTATTTGTTCAAAGTCGCGAATAGCAGCTTCAAAATTTGAAGTAAAATAGTAACTCAATCCCCTGTTAAAATATGCCTCAGGATAATCCGGTGCAAGATTTATACATTCCGTATAATCAGCAATGGCGCCTGTATAATCTTTAGCTTCATATTTCTCAAATCCTGACTCAAACCATTGGTCTGCAGTTTGCGCCTGCAAGCCGTTTAACAAAACTAAAAAACTGAAAACAAATAAATACCTCATATTAGCGCTTGAAATTTGCCGAAAGTTACCAACAATTATGCCTCTATTCAATTCACTCCAACGGATTTTGGATAAATTTTGTTGTAATTGTTAAGTAACTGCAAAAAATGTTTAATTTAGTGTTATGATTAAAAAATATACTATATGAAAAGAAACTTTTACTTGCTCCTTTTAATGCTTGTCTCCTCCCTGGCACTAAACAGCCAAACCATTGTGTTTGCTGATGATTTTGAAAGCGGATTGACTAACTGGACCGTTACCGGTACCTGGAACACAACAACCTCTGAAGCCTACAGTCCTACCAATAGTTTTACCGATAGTCCCGATGGTAATTATCTGGATGCTTTTTCTTCTGAAGCTACCATGGCAGTAAGCGCCGACCTCTCATTTGCACTCGATGCAGATGTGCAGTTCTATGCAATGCTTGACCTCGAACTTGGTTTTGATTATGTGTATCTTGATGCTTCTACCGATGCCGGTGTATCATGGACAAATATTGAAATTTTTAACGGGGAAGGCCTGTTTACCTGGCAATTATACTCCGTTCCACTTGGTGCTTTTGTTGGAGGACCTGATGTTCGACTTCGTTTTCGTTTTGTGAGCGATGCAGCATACAATGTTGATGGTATTTATATTGATGATTTTGTGATTTATCAATATAATGTTGACGTTTCCCCTCCGCTTATTCTGCATGACGCAACAAATTTATATGAAGGAACCTTGGGACCAAATCCACTCATAGCCGAACTTTTAGACGCCTCAGATATTGCAAGTAGCTTTTTATGGTACAGCACTGATGGTGGACCCTACACCTCAATTCCGGGGTTCAATACTTTTGGAGATACCTATTTATTTGAAGTACCGGAACAGGCTCCGGGAACATGGATAAGTTATTATATTGAAGCTACTGATGATTTTGGAGTGCCAAATACTGCAGTAAGTGATACATTTGAAATAATTGCTGGAAATTATATTTCCTATGATGAAGGCGCAATCGATTTTGTTGCGGACATCGGTACTTTAAGTGCTACGGGATACGTATCGGCAGCAGTAAGGATTACACTAGCCGGTGAAACGGATGTGGTAACTGCTGTTATCCAAAATTATACAGATTACATGCGACCAAACGACGATATTCAATTCCATATTTGGGCGGATGATGGAACAGGATTTCCTGGCGCGGATATCATCTCCCCTTTTTATTTGTCTCCAGAACCAACTTTGGAAGAACCGAATAAAGGAACCAGGGTTGACTTGAGAGGGATGCCTGAACTGGAAGGCATTTATGGGGATGTGTTTATCGGATATACCGTTCCCGGCGGAGTTGCATGGGTTTCTTATACCAGTACTTTTGCGGTGAACAGAAGTTATGTTCAGACCGGATTTGGCTGGGCAGAACTCACAGGAGATTTCCATTTCAGAGTGGTTACCTCTGCAATTACCGGAGCACCGGAAGCATTGTACAGTTATACTGCAGTTGCAGAACCAACAGTTAATTTCACCGATCTTTCTACAAATTCCCCAACGGAATGGTATTGGGATTTTGGAGATGGAACTACTTCAACAGCAGAAAACCCGGTTCATACATTTTTATCAAATGGCGATTTTAATGTTTGTCTTACCGCAACTAATATTGTTGCAAGCGATACTTATTGCGAAATAATTGTGGTTGATTCTTATGTTGCTCCGGTTGCTAATTTCTCTTACACCGGTGATCCGACAGTTACATTCAATGACTTAAGTACAAATACACCTACTTCATGGGATTGGGATTTTGATGATGGTACTTTTAGTACAGAACAAGATCCGATACATACTTTTTTGGCAGATGGTACTTATAATGTTTGTCTTTCGGCAATTAACGCTGCCGGAAGTTCAACAAGTTGTCAGGATGTAACAATAGGTAATACTCCAAAAATTCCGGTTGTTGATTTTACATGGACCATATCCGGAACTACCGTTGTATTTACAGATATTTCAACTAATCTGCCTGATTACTGGAATTGGGATTTTGGAGATGGTGGTTCTTCTACTGAACAGGATCCATCTCACTTTTATCCATCTCCTGCAAGTTATACGGTGTGTTTAACTGCCGGAAATGTTGCCGGTGAGGATTTTGAATGTAAGGTGATTAGTTTCAATGCTGTTGGGGATATTGCAAATTCGATCGATTTTAATATTCATCCAAACCCTGCAACACAATTCCTGAATATTCAAATACCGATCAAGGATAATTACTCGGCACAGATACTAAATACTGTTGGAGCAGTTATCACTAATTTCACTATTTCAGGTGATCAGTCCATCGATATCAGTACTTTACCTTCAGGATTTTATTTACTTAAACTTGATATTGAGAATAAAATAGGCATGCAGTCCTTTATCAAAGAATAATTACTGCGGATATACATTTTTTCGCCTTTGTACCTTTTTATGATTTTTTTCATTTAAAGTTGCAAAGGCGCATTTTTTTTAAAATTTCAGAATTTGAATGTAAACAGGGGTTTCTATAAACAGTTTTCAATGAAACCATGCTAATTTACATTTACAAACCCTATCTTTGCGCCCGTTTACACCGATTTCTCAAACAATTATTTAATATCATGGCTTTAAAGTGCGGAATAGTAGGCTTACCAAATGTGGGCAAATCAACATTGTTTAATGCATTGTCCAGTGCCAAAGCACAGGCAGCAAATTTTCCATTTTGTACCATTGAGCCAAATGTTGGTGTTGTAACTGTGCCGGATGAGCGTCTCACAAAACTTGCAGAATTTGTGCATCCTGAACGTTTGGTTCCTACTACAATAGAATTTGTAGATATAGCAGGATTGGTAAAAGGTGCTTCAAAAGGAGAGGGACTTGGAAATAAATTCCTGGCAAATATCCGCGAAACAGATGCAATTATTCATGTGGTGAGATGTTTCGATGATCCGAATATTGTGCATGTGCATGGTGATGTAAATCCAATCAGAGATAAAGAAATTATTGACTACGAATTACAGATAAAAGATCTGGAGACCATAGAAGCGAAATTGACAAAAAGTCAGCGAGCTGCATATATTGGTGATAAGGATGCAAAAAAATTAGTAGATGTTTTAACTGGATTAAAATCACATCTCGAACAAGGTAAAAGTGCGAGAAGTTTGCATTTAGATAAAGAAGAATTTAAATTAATTGAGGATATGTGGTTGCTCACCATCAAACCTGTAATTTATGTTTGTAATGTTGATGAAAAAGAAATTCATGTAGAAAATGATTTTGTAAAACAATTAAAAAATGCGGTGAAGGATGAAGATGCAGAAGTAATAATTGTAAGTGCAAATATCGAAAGTGAAATTGCCCAACTGGATTCTTACGAGGATAAAAAATTATTTTTAGAAGACCTTGGATTAAAAGAAAGCGGCCTGAACACCTTGATTCGCGCTGGATATAAATTATTAAATCTGATCACTTATTTTACTGCCGGTGTAAAGGAAGTTCGTGCATGGCCTATACACAAAGGCACATTAGCTCCAGGCGCTGCCGGAGTAATTCACAGCGATTTTGAAAAAGGATTTATTCGCGCAGAAGTAATTAAATATAATGACTATTTAAAATATGGAAGCGAAGCGGCTTGCAAAGAAGCCGGTAAACTAAATGTGGAAGGAAAAGAATATTTAGTGGAAGATGGCGACGTGATGCATTTTAGGTTTAATGTTTAAGGGATGTTTGACGAGTTTATCAGGGTGTGATTTTGTTTAAAATGCCCTGTTTTTAACACGCTGGATATTTTTTTTAATCTTATTTCCATAAAAAATCCGGGATATATTTTTACCCCGGATTAATAATTTAATAAAGTGTTCGGTCACCCGTTGGAATGTAATCCTATAACATTTCCTTCCGAATCAATAAAAAATGCCATAAATCCAAAATCTTGCCCGATATCGGTTTTAGGCATTATTATTTGACCACCGGCATCTGTAACCTTATCAAGAACCGGCTGTAAATCAGGATCTCCGTTTAAATAGAGTTTTACTCCATCAGCACTGGGTGTATGCATTTCACTTTGCACTAATGCGCCGTTGGCCTTTCCGTTTCCCGGGTTAGAAGGAAACATCGCCATTGGCATTTCCGGCATTTCCATTTTTTCCATAGTAAAACCGAAAATTGTTTCGTAAAAATTTTTAGCTCTGTCTAAATCTGCAACAGATATTTCAAACCAATTGATTGAATTTACATTTGCATCCATAGTAGTATTTTTTTTTGAGTTTTTAGATTACAAATATTCATTAATAGCCTTTTGGGAAATGTTAAGGAAAAATTAAATGATCAAGAATTGATAATTAAATAATGGGATATTTTCAAAATGAATTCAAAAGAGGTCACGCTTTTTCATTAGTGAAATTAAAGCTGAACCGGCGATTATGGATTTAGTTTAATGAATTTTTCAGTAAATATTTTATTATTGTCCTCAATTAAAAGAAAATAAATACCTGATGCTATATCAGCAATATTTAATTTTTTAATCGTTTGAAATTGCATGTTGTCCTCAAGAATTATTTTACCGTAAACATCTACAATTTTGATTTTGTAATCTTTTCCTTCGGGATTTTGATTTACAATCTGAAGTTCAGCACTAACAGGATTTGGGTGAATGGAAAAGAATAAAATATTTTCCGGATCATTGATAGCTGTTTCTAAAAGGGCACTATCCAATATCACATTTTCATCACCCGGCAAATAAAATGTGTAGGCAAAAAAGCATAACATCATTTCATCGGTAGTTTCTTCTCCAAGCCAAACATCAACCGGTGGGTCGCTCGGATTATTCGGATTAGCAGAGGTATTATCATAATTTGCGATTCCATAAAGTTTCGTGTTTTTAGGAATCTTAACTAATTTCTGATAAGTATATCCTCCCTGCCAATGGAAATCCCAATTATTAATATTTATTAATGGTATGGAATCATTTAGCGGAGTTTTCGCATAAGCCCTGAAACTGGTTCCAATATTATGCATGTGGGGTGCCGCTGATATAAAGGAAAGGTCATAATCATATTCCTCATCAAATATTTCGTGAAAAGTTTGTACTGTATTTGCAGGAATGTAAAATAAAGGTTCCTGAAAACAGGGTGCAAAATGATATAAGATGGGGTCAACCCAAACCGGTCTTGTAAATGCAGTTTCACTAAATTCGAAATTTATTTCCGTTGCATCTGTTTGTCCTTCACTTCCCTGAGCATAATGAAATTCAATCACAAGATCTGCACCGGCGTTAACTTCTAATCCCATACCTAAAGGCAGTCTGTCTATTTTATCACCCGGAGCCCAAGCCCCGATCATTTTTGTAAATTCACTGGGCGCCATTGCTCCGTTACTTGCAAAACCGGGAGCCGGATCAGCAAGATCTAAATTCATAGAAACATCGCTTGTATCCTGCCATAAAAGTATGTGATGAACAATTGCGGGATTCCCAATTAGGTATTCAATGGTATTAATATATTTTGTTTCTGTTAAACCGGAAGGAATAACAAAAGTGCGGTATTCATCTTCAAGCTCAACAACTGTATATTCAGGTGTATTCAGGGTATGATCTGTACTGCTTAATTGCGACCCAATCGTAAAAACCGGTGGCGAAGGCGGACTGCCATCCCCTTCGGGTCTACCTTCATTTAACCAATCAAGTAAAGTATTTATTTCCGTTTCACTTAATACCCTTTCATCTTTAAAATGCACATACTCAGGATCCGGTGGCCATGGCGGCATAGTGCCATCAACTATTGCCGATTCCATAATTGGCGCATACAAAACAGCATCTCCGTAACTCATCAACGCAAATGGTGCAATACCTCCCACATGATGACAACTTGAACAATTGTTAAACACAATATTCGCCACATCGGCATTCCAGGTAGGAGTTTGCGCTGCAGTGTTATTAATCAATAAACTGCCAACTAAAAATAAAAAAACAAAACGTTTGAACATGTCATCCCAATTTGAAGTCAAATTTAATCAAATAATAAATACAAGGTGATAAAGTCTATGGCAAATGCGGCTGTTCATTGGTACATTTCCTCATTGGTACATTGGTACATTTCCTCATTTCCTCATTGGTACATTTCCCCTCATTGGTACATTTCCTCATCGGTACATTTCTTCATTGGTACATTGGTACATTTCCCCTCATTGGTACATTTCCCTCATTGGTACATTTCCCCTCATTGGTACATTTCCCTCATTGGTACATTTCCCTCATTGGTACATTAACTTAAAACACCGCCCTCATCTGCAATCTCCCCAAATGTGTAACATCACTATCTCCTGTTTTTCGTCCTTCGTACGAAACTGTTAATTGAAGGATAGGAGATAATTTTCTGTCAATATTGAGGTTCCATAATATATTATTTCCATTTTGTAATCCCTCTAATATTGCATATCCAACCGGCGAATCTTCTATACCACTGAATTGAATGTTAACCAAAGAAATTTTTGAGGTAATAGTGCTTTTAGAAACAACATTATACCGAATATCAAATGTAAATTCATGACTCAATAAACTTTCAACACCTTCGGTATTTTCACTTTTTGTATATTGATAAAATACAGAAGTTCTGAATACAGAACCTTTTATATAAGTTAGTTTCGGTTCCACTGTGTAATAGGGAATGGTATAATTTTTTTCCGCAAATGCCTCTGATAATAATAATTTATTTCCCGTTGTATAAGCCAGGTTTAAAGTAAAAGGAGTTGCAATTTTATACCGTGTATTGATTTTGTGTTCTGATTTGCCTCTGCTTTCCGGACCTATTGTGATAACCTGTTTGCTGAAATTTTCCAAATAAGAATAATCTATACCAAATTTTGGAGACGAGCGGTTGAAATAAATAGTGTTCAACCAATACATATTTGAACTCACCAGCAAACTATCGTCAATGGTTGTAAATGGAACATAAGAATTAAAACTTTGATCATCCAAAACCTTTCTGGTTAATTGCAGTGATGATTGTGCTGCAAATTTTCCTATAAATCCGGCAAATCCACTTTTGTTGAACAATAACACTTTCGGATTAAGACCAATTGCATAATTGAAATTGCTGACATTCGATTGTATATATTCATCCGTTGGAATAAAAACCTGGATATAATTTCCTTCGTCGGCAAAAGCTGCAATTTCAAATTCATTTAATTCCGGAATGCCATTCGTATTGTAATCATTCCACGTGTAATTTCCAACTCCGGGTTCCACTTCAATAAAAGTATATTCTTTTTTGGGTTCCTGACCCGTTCCCAATTCATAAAAAATATCAGAGGTTATTAACCCTTTTTTAATTACAAAGGCATTTTGTAATCTTCCCAATAACGATTTTTCGGGTTCTAAAAATGTTAAAGCGGTATCTACTATTTCTAAACTTCTATATGCAAGTTGCCATGAAAATCTGTTATTTACATTCTCATTTAATGCTCCACTCAACGTGTAGGTGTTTCCTCTTGTTATGTCTGTAAATTTTCCGTTCAAAGGCAGCCTGTCGTTTCTCCTAATAATATCTCCATAAAATTTATTTACCGCAGTATCGGCATTGGAAATAAAATATTTAAATTGGTCGTAATAAAAACTATTGTTTAATAAAGAATCAGAATCGGCATATACATTGTTGTGTTCTCCTTCATAGTTAATACCCAATTTCCAATAATTTATTGCGGGAAATATTTTTGCAATGGAAAGATTTGGCCTTATAAAATTTGAACGTATTGTATCCGCATTGCTGTTCAAATAACTGCCACTTGCATTAATTATCCATTGTTTGGTTTCAATGGTTCCATTTAATGCCTGTAAAAATCCGCTATAGTTTTGTTCTCTTATAAATCCAGAAGATTGTAATCCAATATTCCAGGTTTCGCCACCAGCCAAATTAAACTTTGCATTGGTATAATATTCATTCGTTTTTTCTATGGAAAAAATATTCCAGTCGCGGTTAAATTCCACAGGTCTGTACCTTTCGGGCGGCGCGAAATTTTTTTCTGTAAATTCATAATTTATTGAACTGCTGAGTGTGGTTTTTTCGCTGAATTTATGAAGGTTCTGATATTCCGCTCTATATGCAAGCGCCGCATTATCAGCATTATTAATTTCACTGAATGTATTTACATCATTATTAGTAACTGCAATTTCTCCCGTAATAAAATTATTTTCATTTATCCTGTAATCACCTGCTGCAGTAACCATTTGCGATTTTTTGGGCGCATTTAATAAAATTACCGGTTCTGCATATCCCTGTGCTATTCCCGCAATTGGTGTTACCCATGTATACACCCTGCCATTTGCAAAAGTTGCACTCTGAATATAATTCCCATTATTTAATCCAAGCTCTGTGAATGAAAGTACATATTTAGCAGAATCGGGATTAACAGAATAAACAAAAACGGAATCAAATCCCAGACTATCCACCATTTTATACATGATACGGGAAGCATCAAATGCAATTGTATCCACTCCTGACGAAAAGGCATATTGCACCGAATCTCCCACTGCTTCCAAAATGGCCTTGTCAAACGAATCTATTGTTTGATCAAGAGGTTGATTTTTACTATCTTGTTCTGCATAAATATTTAACCGCAATTTTAATTTTTCATTTTCAGAAGTGTATTCTGAACCGGAAAATACAAGTGTTCTGAAATAATTTTTATCGGAATATTCAAACTCCACTTGTACCCGTTTATCTTTTGTCAGTAAAATATTGGGAGTAAATGTAATTTCACCGGCATTGTAATCAATTATGTAATCGTTCTCTGAACCTCGTACCAATAATTTCCCGTCAACAAACACTCTTTCTGTTCCCGCAAGAATAATAATAAAAGTTTCCCCGTTGTTGCCTTTTAATTTATAAGGGCCTTGATTGCCTTCCAAAATAGCCAAATCCTGTATTGTATAAATTCCTTTGGCGACCGCTAAATTCAGACCGGTATTTAAACTGCCTTTATTGGCTAAATCAAAGACTCCGGAATAACTTACGCCCTGTAATTTTTTATAATAATTTAAAAAATAACTTTTGGGTTTATATATTTCATAATCACCCATGGTAAGCGTTTGTTTATTTTTCGATAATTGGATAAAAACCTTATCAAATTCCTGTAATTGTTGTGTATTGCCTTCAGGTTGTATTGGAATATTATTATCAGTGATCGAGGCATTGATATTTACGTCATTTTGCAATTTTCCATTCATTTGCAGATTAAAATTGGAATTTACCACGATGTCCTGATTGTTTCCAAAAGATATACCTCTTGCAAAACTTCCTGAATAATCAAGACCTGTAATATTTAAATAGGGATCTGCATTTGTGAGTGAAACAGAGTAGGGGGTAAGGTTAATATTTGCACTGTCGAATAGGGCCGGATCCTTGTTAAAATACTTTTTAGTAAATAAATAGGGGAATACTTTATATTCAATTAAAACATTTCCTTCAATTTGATCTGAAAATTGAATAGTAGAATGGAAATGATCTATAATATAAAAGGATGTATCAATTATTTTATAATTGGGAATGGTGTCCTGCTCGCCACTTTTTATTTCCTCTTTAACTATAACACTTCCGGGAATAATACTTAAACTATCAATGGTGATCAATGCGTTTGAAACAGCTATGATCCTTTTTCTGTCGTTGCTTGTTTGGGCAAACAGATCACAGGAGGTGAAAAGCAGTAGTATTCCTAATAATATTTTAGTTGTACGGTAAATACCCTGTCGTTTTATGGTAAAGATAAACCCTTGACAGGAAACGAATAAAAAGACCGTATTCTTGTATCAGGAAAGGGGTTCCTGATTCAGGCGAATCACCTTTAAGGCACTTAATAATCTAATAATAGGATATGTAGGATCTATTTCAAACCATTTTATCCCAAAATTTGGCCTTGCCAATAATTTATGATGATTATTATGGTAACTCTCGCCCATCATAATAATATCAACAGGTAAAAAATTCTTCGAAGTGTCTGGGGTATCGAAATTCCTATAACCATATTTATGAGCAAAGTAATTGATGATAGCTCCATGCACCGGTCCTGTAAGAATGGTAACCGGAAGTAATAGCCACATCCACCATTGGGTTGCTATAAATGCATAAATAACCACGTAAATTGCAACCCAGGCAAGTCTGCTGAATCTGCTGCTCGCAAAATGATCAAAACTGCGCCAGCCAGGTAGATTTTTCATAAATTTTTCATCCACCTTCAATTTGTAGTTTTCAATATCGTTGTAGATTATTTTTGTCTTCCACATTAATGGAAATAATCCTTTTGTATAACTCGGTGAATGCGGATCTTCTTCTGTATCTGTAAATGCATGGTGTAATCTGTGTAAAATTCCATAGGCATAAGGGCTCAAATAGGAGGAACCTTGTGTAAGCCAAGTTAGAATGTAAAAGAATTTTTCCCATCCTTTAGACATAGTAAACATGCTATGCGCGGCATAACGGTGTAAAAAGAAGGTTTGACAAAAAAGGGATAAATACCAATGAGCAATAAAAAAAACGAGGAAGATGGTCATGCTTTACGACTTATATTTTAGATTAACTTTTTTTTAAGAGAATGCAAAGTTACCGATTTTAATCGACAAACACCGATTTATTTTCGGCTCTGCAAGTGCCGTTCTATTTGCCTTTTGTGATGTAAAATATGCAAATGCATGAATTCCAGGGTTTGATGTATCGTAATTCTGCCTGCCGAGGGGTGTCGAAATACTGCTTTTTTTAGTAAAAAGGTAGGAAATGACTCCAAAAGTTCACTAAGAACCCCATTTTGTTTACTCCATTCCTCCTGAATTTTCTCTATAGCGTTGGTTTCCTGAATAATATCTATTCCTCTGGGAGCCTTAAATTTAAGGTCACTTTTAAGCGCTGTATTCAACAATTTAGATCTGAAAAATGTGGTAAAATTTGTAGGTGGAATATTCTCCGGGGTTTGTAATTTTTTTAATAAATAATTATTGCAATTTTTTATCGCCAGATTTATATGTGTTAGAATCTGACCAACAGACCATTTGCCTTTTGAAATGGGCTCATTTAATTCTTCAGAGGTTAGCTGCGCACATTTATTTAGTAATATCTCAAAATCGTCGGTAAATTTTTTATATGTTTTTTCAAGTGATTTATGCATTATACAAATAACCGTATTTATTGCACTTTAGTTTGAACTATGCAGTGTGAATAATGTAATCTCCGGCAAAATTCCAACCCTTCCCGGATATCCTATTACACCAAATCCTCTGTTTACGTATAGGTGTTGTTCTTTTTTGGAATATAATCCCGCCCATTGTTTATAAAAATATTTAACAGGGCTCCATTTAATATTCATAAATTCAAATCCAAATTGCATACCATGTGTATGTCCCGAAAAAGTAATATCCACTTTTGCCGGATGATCTAATATTTCTGCTTCCCAATGCGAAGGATCATGCGATAATAATAAAACCGTAAATGCATCCTCAATTCCCTGCAGTGCATTTTCTAATTTACCATAAGTGTGGAACCTTCCTCTTGCCGACCAATTTTCAACACCTGCAACAACAATTTTTTCTCCATCCTTTTCAATATGAACATGTTCGTTTAGCAATAACCTCCATCTCATCTGTTTATGCAGGTCTTTTAAGGTTTCGAGATTTGCAATTTTATCTTCCGGATTTGACCATAACATATAGTCACCATAATCGTGATTCCCAAGTATGGAATACACTCCGTGCTCCGCTTTTAATTGTGCAAATATTTCTACAAAATCAAGTGCCTCTGCAGCTATATTATTTACCAGGTCACCGGTAAAAAATATTAGGTCAGGTTTTAATCCGTTTATTTTGTCTACGGCCTTCTGCACTGCTTTTGTGTCTGATAAGCTTCCGGAATGTATATCAGAGATCTGCACTACTTTTAATCCGTTAAAACTTTTCGGAAGTTTTAATAATTTCACAGGTACATTTCTAATTTTATAATTATAAACATTAAAAATTGCCCCGTAAACAAAGGTGAGTGTTAAAACTGCAGCAATGGAAAGCGTGATAATACTCCATATTTCAGATCGTCCTGTTCCGAATAGGAGCTCTGAATTTCCTAATAGAGATGTTACTCCATTCACTCCTAATTTGATCAATCTTACAGCATCTTCCAAAATCAATAAAAGTGATGTGAATATTTTCGGAATAAACAGTAAAAAGAAAACAGCCATCAACAACTGACGTGGAATTTTTATTTTTTCCTGTAATTTTAAATTAAAATATAGCAATATACTCAGAAAAATAAGCGCGGTGCCGCCAAAGTAAAAAAAGGGGAGGATATTACTTCCCCGAAATACTGTAATAAGTGCCTGATAGGCATATAGTTCAATAGCTAAAATGAAACTGAAAAAAAATATTCCTCTGGTATGCATTATGGTTTAACAATTTAATGATTATAAAGTTCTGACGAATCCGAGGCCGGTATATTTTATAATCTGCCTATTTTTGTTCGATGTTACACGATATCAAGGTGATAGAATTGGCGGGAGTGCTTGCCGGACCTTCAGTTGGGCTGTTTTTTGCCGAATTGGGAGCACAGGTAATAAAAGTGGAAAACCCCAAAACAGAGGGCGATATTACGAGAAAATGGAAATTGCCTGCGGAGGATATCAATGCTCCAACCTCTGCTTATTTTGCATCAGTCAACTGGAATAAACAACATGTTTTTCTGGATTACACCGCTCAAAATGACCTTCAGCAAATATATCTGCTTATCAAAGAAGCGGAGGTTCTTATCTGTAATTGGAAAATGTATGATTCCGTTAAATACAAATTGGATTATGCTACAATAAAAAAAATAAATCCAAATATTATTTATGCAAATATTTCCGGATTTGGAGAAAATGATCCAAGAGTGGCATACGATATTGTTTTACAAGCGGAAACCGGTTGGATGTTCATGAATGGAACGCCGGAAACACAAGCGCAAAAAATACCAATTGCCATTGTTGATCTTTTTGCTGCGCATCAATTAAAGGAAGGAATCCTGGTTGCATATATTCAAAAATTAAAAACAGGCAAAGGCGCGTTTGTTTCCGTTTCCTTATATGAGGCAGCCATTGCATCACTTGCAAATCAGGCAGCTAATTATTTAAACACAGGAATTATTCCTCAACGCACAGGATCATTGCACCCTAATATTGCTCCTTATGGAGAAATAATTACAACAAGTGATGGAAATGAATTTGTGTTGGCCATCGGCACTGATAAACAATTTTATGCATTATGTGCATTAATTGGGCGTGAAGATTTAATTAAGGATGTTAGATTTAATTCTAATTCCTCAAGAGTAATAAATCGCACTATTTTATTTGAATTGATAAAGGATACATTTCTTCTATTCAGAAGTGATGATCTTATTGAAAAATGTATAACCGCAAATATTCCAATTGGTGCCATCAGAAATATGCAGGAAGTATTTGAAAATTCAACTGCCTCAGATCTTATACTCACAGATGAGATCGGAAGTCGGGTGCGTTCCGTAATTTTTAAGATATCCTCAGAATAGTGATCACATGCCAAAAAGTCCGGATAATCCCCCACCCATAGCTGCTGATCTTGCCTCTGCTTCTGAAACATTTTGCGCCTTTTCCATTGCTCTTTCTATTGCAATCAGCAGCAGATCTTCCAGATGTTCCTTATCTCCACTTTGCATTAATTCGTCACTTATGGAGATGTGTTTAACCCTTTTTGTGCCGGTAACTGTTACCAGAACCTTGTATTTTCCGTCTCCCGATTCGCCCTCCACTGAAATTAAATCAAGTCTGGCCTGTATCTCGTCCATCCTTTTTTTCATTTCCATAGCTTTTTTCATGTCAAACATAACTTGCTTATTTTTTGTGCAAAGATAGGGGATTGATTAACTTTGCGCCAAAATTATTATATGAGTAAACGCAGTGCAAAAAGACGGATCCAATATGAAATTGGAGATGCAATTGAAGAATTAGTTGTTCACGGTGGAACAACAGATAAAAATTTCGACCAGAAAGCGGAGCAGATTTTTGCTTTACATGATCTCGCAATTTCACGCATCAATAAGGCAAAAACAGTGGAAGGCCGCAGTGCTACCAAAGCGCATTTCAAACAATTATTTGCCGAATTTAAAGACGGAGTTACTAAAGTATTAAATTCTTAATAACGCTACGGGATGTCAAAAAAAACGAATAAAAAATCAGAGTTACACATTAAAACACTAACACCGTTTTTACCGGAGCATTTATTTGTTGCACTTACCCCTGATAGAGGAAGGGCAGTATTTACTTCTAAAAAAATAAAAAAGGGTACCGTAATTGAAATAGCTCCAATGATCGTATTCAGCGAAAAGGATAGAAATGCTATCAACGATACATTTATTTATGAATATTATTTCGAATGGGGGAAAAGCGGAAGAAAGGGAGCGTTGGCTTTGGGATTTGGATCTTTGTATAATCACTCCTACACTCCAAATGCAAAATACAATCCTGATTTCGACCTGAATATTCTGGAATTTGAAGCGGTAAAAGATATTTTGCCCGGTGATGAGATCACCGTTAATTACAACCTTGATCCGCATGATGATACTCCGGTTTGGTGGGAGCGTGATAAAATTAAAAATAAAAAACAACACAGTTAAAATGTTTTTTAGGAAGTGTATCCTAACAATGGTTCTTTGTTTATCTGTTCATCTGGTTTTTTCTCAATTAAATCCATGGTGGATAGATAAACCACTTATTGATTCTGCTGAAATTAAAGCAGTTGCTATTTCCGACAGTGTGATCAGTTATGCTAAAACCTTTATGGGTGTTCCTTATATTTGGGGAGGAAATAACCCTGATTCGGGTTTCGATTGTTCAGGATTTATTTGTTACGTGTTCAATAATTTTGGCATCCATTTACCGCGCACTTCGGGGCAGCAATTTGACGCAGGTTACCCTGTTCCTTATAATGAAGCCCGGGCAGGCGACCTTATCCTTTTTGCCGGAACAGAAGCAGACGGAGGTGAACCTGCGCACGTTGGCATTGTGATATCTTACGATGAAAAAACAGGATTCTCCTTTATTCATACTTCATCTCCCGAAACTGGTGGAGTGAGAATAAGCAATGAAACAGGGGAAAAATATTATTACAAACGATTTTTAGAGATTAGGCGGGTCATTAATTTTGACTAAAAATTAATTCTGCTTATTTTGGCTGAATCAAAAATAAAGCATGAGCGATTATCTGCAAACCGGTATAGGCACCCTTAAAGAACTTTTTACTTTTCTTTCCGACCGATCGAAATCCAAAGATATTAATAAAAATAATATTCTGCGTGAATTGCGCGATAATTTAAAATTATTAGAACACCGCAATGTAGAAGGTGTAAATAGTAAGGCTATTATTGATGGACTTCAAATTAACGCCATTGCCGAAGCGTATAAACAAAATTATAATTTCGATAAATTATTGGACCACACCAAAAAATTGGAAAAACATTTTATCCTTAATAAACGGCAGGAAAAATACATTGGTTGGGATGCCGGAAAATTTATTTATAGTCTTGAAGGTAAGATAAAAGACCTCAAAAATTTACCTGGCCTTTATGCTGATATCTTAAAAGCACCGGTAAACCTTTCACTGCGTTTCGACAATCTCTACTACCAGACCGTTTTGTTCGTGTTATTCATCCGGAATAAGAAATAACAGGCCGTATCGGGCCTCCAAAGCCTATATTTTCCGCACTGTGAACAGATTTCAGATCTTTTTTTTGTTAATGCTGTAACTTTTTGTTTTACTCATTCGCCTTGTGCTGGTAAATCATTTAATTCAACTAAAAATTAACATTATGAAAAAGGTATTACTTGTTCTATTCGCAATGGGTGCAGCACTTGCAACCTTTGCACAAACCACACAGATCGATCAGTTCTTTCAAAAATATGAAGGTAAACCTGGTTTCACCTCCGTAAATGTTTCTGAAAAATTATTCTCCCTTGTTGCTTCTGCAGCTTCTGAAGATGTAGAATTACAATCTGTTGTTGATGGATTAAAAGGGATTAAAGTTTTAGTATATGAAAATGAGGAAGGAAATACAAAATCCGGCGAATATTACCGCGAAATTTCTTCAGCATTAGCACTTAATAGTTATGAAGAATTAATGACCGTTAATTCAGAATTGGATAAAGTGAAAATTATGGGCAAAATGGAATCCGACAAAGTAATTAATGAACTTTTAATTCTTTGTGATGCTGATGGTGAATTTGTTTTAGTGAGTTTATTTGGATCAATCGACTTGGAAAAAATATCCAAATTGTCAAAATTATCTGATATAAATATTGAAGGCCTTGACGAACTTGATAATTTAGAAGATAAATAAATAATCCGTTTTTACTAAACAAAAAAGATATGAAAAAGCTATTACTTCTTTTACCTGTTATAATGCTGATGACATTTTCGGGCAACAGCTTTGCATCAAACACACCGAAATTTGATGATAATTCCACTAAATTAAATTTATGGATACCCGGATTTCTTGTCAAAATGGTTGCCGAAATAGCCGAGGATCATGTGGAAGGGGAAGAGGCAGCAACGGTAGAAATAATGCGGAAATTTGGCGGAATAACAATTTCTATTCGGGAGGGAGAATATTACAGCGACAAATCCGACAAAAAGATGACCCGCAAATTAAACAGAATGGAAAAACGAAATTTTGAAGATCTGTTAAGTGTAAAAAGTGAAGACGCAAATGTTAATTTGAGCATTCGTGAGAATAAGCGGGGAAAAATAAAACGTTTAGTAGTATTAGTTGATGAACCCGGAGAAACCTTTGTATATGTAAAAATGCACTGCAGATTAACCCCGGAAAATATCGCCGACATCACAAAACAATTTGCCTCAAACTAAATTTTAATACTATTCATAGACCGAAGCAACATGCTTCCCAAACCGCAGATAGGAGTGTCTGCGGTTTTTTTTCTTATTTATTTAATCCGCTTAATGTAAATCAACGCCAATTAAAATTAAATGCTTCAATGTTGGATTTGTGGATTTTAAAGCGAAACTTTATACGTAAACACACCTGCAAACTCCCGCATTGGAATAATTTTTTTTTATTTGTGTTTGTAAACTATGTTAGATGCTTTTAAGTAAATCGTTGCCCTTCGAATTTTACTCTATCCTCATCCACCCCATCACCCTTCTATTCATCACCTTCCATTTCCCATCTATAAATACCAATTTCAATTCTTCTCTTGGTGGTGAATCAGGCCCGTTGTTTTGTGAAATGATCTCAATTTTATTTTCATATACGTTGGAAATTATTGCAATATGTCCGTATTTATTTCCAATATGTCCGTCAAAAACTAAAATATCATCAATTGCAGGTTTTTTAAAACTGGGATTTGAATATTGAACGAGATCGCGCATTTCATTGTAGAATGCATCAGGTAAATTGGCATCAAAAATATCTTTTGCATTGCCACCGGGTGTTGGCATTACATGATTAAAATGTTCATAATAATATCTTTTTACAAATTCCACACACTGCCATTGCAAACCGATACTGTAACCATCTTTAGAAATATTTCGTGCAGTTACATTGGAAGTCTCTCCATTGTAATATACCACTACATGGTGTAAAGAATCGATGGGGGTTCCAATTTCATATTTTATTGCTTCAGGGAAAACTAAATTTAAAGCTTGTAATATAAATAATGCAATAGCTAGACACAAAACAACTATGATTGTGTATACAATATTCAAATTTCTTGTAGCCGTGTGTTTACCCGTTATCATTCCGTAATCTTCTAACGAATTTACTTAATATATTGGTATAGATGTAATTAGGGCGCAATTTGAATAAAAAAGGCCACCCTTTAGTGGCAGCCTTACTATCAATAACCTAAAATTCTCAGAATTTGAAAGTAATACCAACAGTTCCGATGATCATATCAGTTTCTGATTCCTTTGGAAATGCTGCAATGGAAATATCTTCTTCATCCACATCATCCTGAGTTGTTGGAATGGTATTAAAAACCACTTCCCATTCGTCAATATCATCTTCTACAAAATAGGAAGCACTCCCGCCTAATGAATAGGCAACCCTCACATCTATAAGCATATTTTCATTCAGTTCTATCATTAAACCGGCTGCACCTCCATAACTAAATGTCCAATCGGAATTCTGTTTTGAACTGGTGATCAGCGGATTATCTTCTTCACTTAAATAATATTCTTCCGATTCGTCATAAATTGATGTTCTGGTAGAGAAATTGTTAAATCCTAAAATCCCATCAATATAAGGTTTAAAAAATTTGGTAGGCGACTGAACACGTAAATTTAAGTGTCCAGTTGATATCGTATTAGATGTTTCAATGCGCATAGGGAAAAATATGGAATCAATCGGTATGTCATCAACCGTGATGTAAGCCGTAAATGATTTATCCTCCGTTCTAAAACCATTATTCATAAAGGCAAGGTCAAATCCAACTAGTACCGGAATTTTAACCGAGGGTTGGAAAAAAAGGTTGAAGCCACCCCCAACCGCTACTTCATCATTGTAGGTTTTAAATTCGTTAATCGGGATTCCCAAATCGAAATTCAGACCAAAAAAAACTGCCGATTTTTTAACCGGGTGTGTGGTTTGGGCCTGGAGAGTAAAGCCTGTTAATGCGAAAACAACAGAGAGAGTAAGTTTTTTCATAATTGTAAAATTAGGTAATAAATGTGTTGTTTATAACCACTTTTTTTTCTTGTAAATGATGAACTGTATGATCGTGATTAGGATCATAACAGCCCAAACACCCGCATAACCATATCGCCAAGTGAGTTCGGGCAGATTTTCAAAGTTCATTCCATAAACGCCCACAAGAAAAGTTAAAGGGATAAAAATGGCAGAAATCAATGTGAGTACCTTAATGATCTCATTCATGTGGCTATTCATATTGGCCATATTTGTTTGTACCAGGTCAGCTAAATATTCGCGGTCGGTATCAATTTGGTTAATAACCTGATTAATATGATCCTGCAAATCACGCAAAAAATGTTTTGAATCGGGTTCAATCAGAATAATATCCTCCTTCATCAACTTTATTACCACCTCCCTTAAAGGTGCAATACTGCGTCGTAAATAAATGAAGTCTTTACTGATGTGATGAATAGCGGTTAGGTGATTATTATTTTTTTTAATAAAAATATCATTCTCAATTTTATCTAATTCGGCAGAATAATGATCCAGTACTAGGAAATAGCTATCGACAATTGCATCAATTAAAAGGTATAACAAATAATCAGAACCTTTTTTGCGCACTCTGCCTTTTCCGGTGCGTATTCTGTCGCGTAAAATTTCAAAATAATCTCCCTCATCTTCCTGAAATGATAATACAAAACCGTCGCCAAGTATCAAACTGATCTGGTCGCGCTGTAATTGATCATTTTCAAAATAAAATTCATTTAAGGTTACATAAATTATATCATCCTCCGTATACTCGTCTACCTTGGGTAATTGGAAAACATTTAAAATGTCTTCCTGAATAAGATTATGCAGTTTATAAAATGTACCTACCTCTGCTATTATTTTTTCATTATGTAATCCATTGATATTTATCCAGGAAATGAAATTTTTTGGTGGTTCTTTAAAATAATTTCCGGTTTTGGTATAATTTTCTTCAGTGAATGTAGCTTCATTATAATTGATAATGGTGACACCTATTTCTGTATCTCTTTTATTACCCGTATATACAGGAGTGCCCGGAGACAATCCGGTTTTACGCCGGCGTGCAGTTTTTTCCAATTTTGCTGAAATTGGTTTTTTATTAGGATTATTCATGCGCGATTCTTTTTTTATAGGAATTCCCGAAACTTTTCCATTTCATTTTTATCACTCCATAAACAGCTTCTTTAAAAATACCGCGGCTCATTTTAGAAATTCCTTTTTCCCGGTCTTTAAAAGTAATTGGTATTTCCAGCAGCGAAAATCCACATTTCCAAGCAGCAAATTTCAACTCTATTTGAAATGCATAACCAATAAATTTTATCTTATCCAGATCAATTGTTTCCAATACCTTTCTTTTATAACAAACAAATCCTGCAGTGGTATCTTTAACTGGCATTCCGGTTATCATTCTTACATAAAGCGATGCACCTTTTGAAATGAAAATTCTGTTAAATGGCCAATCCTCTACATTTCCATTTTTAACATATCTTGAACCAATTACAACATCGGCTCCATTTTGACAACTTTTTAATAATCTGGGCAGATCAGATGGTTTATGAGAAAAATCTGCATCCATTTCCACAATATATTCATAATTGTTTTGCAATGCCCATTTAAATCCACTGATGTACGCGGTACCTAAACCTAGTTTACCGGGTCTTGTTTGTAGAAATAATCTCCCTGGATATTTGTCGGTCAATTGGTCTACTTCCTTCGCCGTCCCATCAGGGGAATTATCATCTATAATTAATACATGCAGTTGTTCCGGTAACGACAAAACGGCATGTATCATTTCGACAATATTTGCCTGTTCATTATAAGTTGGTATGACGATAAGTGAAGCGGGCAACGTTAATTTATTTTTGGATTTTTAATTTTGAACTCTATCATTTTTAATTTTAATTTAGTGTGTAACGAGAAATCACTTTTGTAGATCCAATCAAAATATTGGGGCTCTCGCTTATAAACATCCGCACAGGATTGTCCGTTGTGTTTTCCAAAATTAAAATATTCAATCCCATCCTTTAAAATCATTCTTCTTCCAAAGTCTACAAAATCTCCGTCTTTGGTAAATTCATGTAACGATTGAACGTCATTTTTTAGTTGGTCCTTGTACATCTCCAATTGTCCAACTAAAACTTCATAAGTTGCCTTTACATCAGCTTCTGCACTGTGGGCGTCAATTAATTCCTTGTTACAAAAAAACTTGTAGGCTGCTTCCAGGGTTCGTTTTTCCATTAGGGTAAAAATTCGCATCACATCTATATAACGACGGTTTTCATCAAAACCTGTATCCGCCCTCAAAAATTCTTCTGCGAGCATTGGAATATCAAATTTATTGGAATTATATCCCGCCAGATCACAATTATTTAAAAAGTCGCGCAATTCAATAGCCACGTTCTTAAATTTTGGCGCATCTTTAATATCTGCATCAAAAATTCCGTGGAAAACTGACGAAGCCTCCGGTATATGCATCTCCGGATTTATACGTAGGGTTTTTGACTGCTGACTGCCATCAGGTAGTATTTTCAGGATACTGATTTCCACAATTCGGTCGCTGCTTAGGTTTATTCCTGTTGTTTCAAGGTCAATAAAGGCTAATGGTTTATCTAGTTTTAACATATATATCGGCAAATTTATGCCAAAATATCAAATTCGAGGTTATCAAAGTTTCCTGAACTCATTAAAAGAAAATTTGTATTCGCATTCTTTAACATTTTAAGCAACTTTGCAAGTTGTTTAGAATTATTAATAACATACAATGAATCATCGTTAAAAAAATGTTTTACTTCATCAGGCATGAGTTCGGGTAATTTTTTTAATTCCACAGTATGCGGATTAAAATATACGATCCTTACATCGGCTTTGTTCATGGTATTTTTATAATGTGTAATAAATGTTTTGTTTAAACTGCTGAATGTATGAAGTTCCAAACATGCAACTAATGTTCTTTCGGGATATTGCTCTTTTACCGCATCTACAGTTGCCTGTACTTTAGATGGGGCATGAGCAAAATCACGAAATACAATTCCATGTTCATTTTTGTACAATATTTCCAACCTTTTAGCAGCTCCTTTAAACGATTCCATTGCTGTATAAAATGTTTCATTCTCAATATTTAATGCATTACAAACCAGGCGGGCAGCTTCCATATTCTGCATATTGTGTTTCCCGAAAATTTCGAAAATATATATTTTATTTTCAAAGTTGAGATGAAAAACATTGTTCTCTAAATAATAATCGGGGGTAGAATATTTTTTTATTACTGCTTTAACTTCTGCTTTAATTAGCAGTGAATTAATATTCTGATCCTCTGCATTCAGAATCAATAACTTTTGTTCCGATAAACTTTCCATTAAAATTTTAAATTGATCTGTGTAATTTTCAAAGGTTGGAAAAACATTAAAATGGTCCCATGCAATGCCACTAATTAAAGTTATTTGTGCTTTGTAATGTAAAAATTTAGGACGTTTATCTAAAGGAGATGCAAAATATTCATCTCCCTCAATTATTATTAAAGGTGCATCACTAATTTGCACCATGGTTTCAAAACCGGCAAGTTGCGCACCAACCAGATAATCAAAATCTTTTTTTTGTGTTTTCAAAACATGCATGATCATGGAGGTTATAGTAGTTTTACCATGGCTACCACAAACTGCCACCCTTATCTTATCCTTACTTTGTTCAAAAACATATTCCGGGAAACTATAAACAGGTAGCTTTAATTCAATCGCTCGCTGTAATTCCGGGTTATCGGCTCTTGTATGCATTCCCAATATCACAGCATCCAATTTATGGTGGATATTTTCAGGATCCCAACCAAATTCTTCCGGTAATAATCCGTGTTTCTTCAATCGCGATAAGGAAGGTTCAAAAATCTCATCGTCGGAACCCGTAACGGTCAATCCTTTGGTTTTTAAAGCTATGGCAAGATTGTGCATAACGGCACCACCTATTGCGATCAGATGAATTTGCATGAGCCGAAGGTAAAACAATGTAACAAAACATCAATTGGTGTTTCTGTGGATTGCGAAATTTGAAATAAATTTTGTTTCTTTACGTTAGTTATTGAAAAGAAAGAAATGGTTGAACTTTTCCTCAATTATTGAAGTTAACCTCTTAATTTTATATTTTATGTATAAATCAGTATCAATTACCAAAGTTTTTTTTGCAGCCGGATTAGCTGTGATTTTAACATTTTCATTGAGTTCATGCGGTTCCAAAGAGGGCTGTCCAAATAAAATTACAGAAGTTGGCGGTGTTAAGTTGGGTACAAACACCTGACCAACATTGAAACGTTCTTTTAAAGCCTGATCAAACTTACATGATCAGGCTTTACTGTTTACAGATAGGTGAATTCTATTACTTTCTTTATTTCGTCCGATAAACTCAGTATTACAGGACAAGTTCGGGCGGAATTTTCAAGAATTTGTTTTTGTTTGGCATCCAGTTCAATTGGAGGAATAGTAAGCCTACAGTGAATCTCAGCTATTCGTCGGGGATTACTCGCCATTATTTTGGTAACCTCTACAGAGGTTCCTTCAATAGGCAAATGATGTGTTCTAGCAGCAATTCCCATGATGGTTAACATACAACTTGCCGCTGCTGTTGCCATGAGGTCGGTTGGCGAAAAACCTTCCCCTTTCCCCTGATTATCAGGCGGAGCATCCGTAAAAATCTCGGTGGAAGACGATAAATGGGTGGCAATTGTTCTTAATTCGCCGGAATACACTACTTTTGATATAACCATGACAATATTTTTTTTCTGTTAGCAACTAATTTCAAACAAAATTCGTAATATTATCCGATGAAATGTGGTTTGATTTTTACTTTGATGGTTTTAGCGGTATTCAGGGGGTTTTCTCAGGATACGACGATAACGCTTGAAAATAAATCAAAGCCTGTTATTTTAAATAAAATAACATCCCCTTCCAACAAAACGAAAAGTATTGGATACGAAAATGAATTTAGTATGGGGGGGAAATTAAGCACAACGGGTTGGAGTATTTTTGGAGATTATACAAAGGATATTAATCTCGATAAAAAACGCGTATATTATTTTGAATTAGGATTTATCAACGACCCTAAAGAAGCAAAACGCGTAAATGAATTTACCATTGGCCCGGAATCTCCGAAACCATTTATTTACGGTAAACAAAATTCCTTTTTTAATTTAAAAGCAGCACTTGGACAAAAACTGATGATAGGTGAAAAGGCTGAAAAGAGTGGATTTCAGGTTAGTTTTAATTATGCCGGAGGTGTTTCAGCAGGATTTATTAAACCGTATTATCTGGAAATATTTAATACTACCGGCGAAACCAGTGATCTTACAAGAGCAATTAAATATACACCTGAAACAGAGAGTTTATTTCTGGATGCTACAAGTATTTATGGCGCTTCCGGTTTTAGTATTGGGTTTAATGAAATTAAATTTGCACCCGGTATTTTTGCAAAATCAGGATTTAATTTTGATTGGGCAACTTATGATGATTTTGTAAAATCAATGGAGGTGGGATTAGGCACTGAGGTTTATTTAAAAGAAATTCCAATTCTAATATCGGAAAACAATAAACCCTATTTTGTTTATTTATATCTGAGTTTACAATTTGGCAAGAAGTGGTAAAAAAGGTTGAAGAAAAATGATCGAACTGGCAGTTGTAGAAAATTCTGAACGTCTTAGGAAGCCAAAATGGCTTAAAGTAAAACTTCCCACCGGCGAAAACTATCGAAACGTTAGACAAATTGTTGACGATCACAAGTTACATACAATATGTGAAAGCGGCAATTGTCCGAATATGGGCGAATGCTGGGGTGAAGGAACTGCAACTTTTATGATTTTGGGCAATGTTTGTACCCGTTCCTGCTCTTTTTGTGCAGTTGCAACCGGCAGACCAACAGAATTAGACCTTGAAGAACCCGAACGTGTTGCCGACGCCATCAGACTCATGAAAGTAAAACACGCCGTTATAACCTCCGTAAATCGCGATGAACTCGCCGATAGAGGAGCTTTTGTCTGGAATAAAACAGTCGTGGAAATTAAAAAACAATCGCCAACAACAACTATAGAAACATTGATTCCTGATGTAAAGGCAAATTGGGATGCATTGATCACTATGATTTCTCCCGGTCAGGAGGTGGTTTCTCATAATATGGAATCCGTTAAAAGGCTTTACAGACTTGTTAGACCTCAGGCTAAATACGAAAGGAGTCTTGAGCAGATAAACAGAACAAAACAATTTGGAAAAAGAACAAAATCGGGTGTAATGTTGGGCTTGGGAGAAACGCAGGATGAAGTATATGCAATTATGGATGACTTGGTTGAAAATGGATGTGATGTGCTTACCTTAGGCCAATACTTACAGCCAACAAGGATGCACCTTGAAGTGAAGGAATTTGTTACTCCCGAAATGTTCGAACATTACAAAGAGATTGGTTTGAAAAAAGGATTTAAATACGTTGAAAGTGGTCCTCTTGTCAGGTCTTCTTATCATGCCGAAAGACACGTTTTTTGAGTTTTAAAAGGCATAATTTATTCCAAATATGTAATTAAACAGTCATAAAAATAAAGTGTTTAATTAGTGTTAATTTTATTTCATATTTTTACCAAAAATAGCGATACATGAAAAGGAATTTTACAATCTTCGGTCTTTCATTACTCAGTTTGGCCCTTGTTTCATTTTTCCTGGTTAAGGGATACAGAGCTGATGAAGTTGCAGGAATGCCAGATGGAACAATTGACAGGTATAACGCAAGAGCGGAAGTAAAACTGGCAAGAGTTGATGGTTATGCGGAATGGCTTAACAGTATGCGTGCAAATCCTCTTACCGGAAAGGTGGAGGAAGCTGATGTTTTAATGGCACGTGATCAAATGAGGGAATATCAGACGAAAGTAAATAGCGGAGATCGCGGCGGTTCCCTTTTGAACCTTGCCTGGGAAGGATTTGGTCCTACCAACGTGGGAGGAAGAACCCGCGTTATTTTGATCGATAGAGAAAATCCTGACAGAATGTATTGTGGTGGTGCCAGCGGAGGAATATTTTATACTGATAATGGTGGTTTAGATTGGCTTCCTCACCCACAAAATGCTGAATTCAGTTCATTGTTGGTTTGTGCTATGGCGCAAGCTTCCAATGGAGATATTTACTTCGGAACAGGTGAGTACTGGGCTGATTATTATGATGGAAGTTTTGGAAGTTATACACACGGTTTTGCCGGCGACGGTATGTTCAAAGCAACTGCTGTAACCGGAACAGACCTTCCAACATTTACTCAATTAACTGCAACAATACCAACCCCCGGAGAAATTGGCAGCAGTTCGGGTGCAACTTGGGCTTATGTTAACAGAGTAGTTTGCAGTCCTATCGATGCAAACACTATAGTTGCAGCAACAAATACAGGATTGAAAATTTCTACGGATGGAGGTTTAGTATGGAACAATTGCGAAAGTGATGGTTCACCATTATCTGCAATTTCTGATGATGCTGCATTTGATAATGAAGGTTATTTACATGCAATTTCCGGGAGTCTTCGCAAATATTATCGTTCAACTTCTCCTACAGATCCGGGTACTGTGGAAGAATTAGGCGCAGGTATGCCAACCGGAAGCATAAGAAGAGTGCTGGCAATAGCTCCTTCCGATAAAAATTATGTTTATGTGTATTCTGCTAAATCTGGAACCTTTGGTTTGCAAGGTATTTACCAATCAATAGATCATGGTTCAAATTTTACCCAAATAACGGAGGAAGCTTCAGATTTCTTCAATCCAAACGGAACTTTAGCAAATGCTAAATGGAACCTTTGTATTGCCGTAAGTCCTGTTGACCCACAAAGAATTTATATTGGAGGTCAAATACAATCATGGACATGGGTTGGAATTTCACAAAGCTGGACACCAATGACAAGTTCAGGATTTCCAACCTGGTATGCTAAATATATTCATGCCGATCATCACTTTATAGTATTCCATCCTGAAAATCCGGAGATCATGTATTTCGGATCTGATGGAGGTGTTTCCAGAACAGTTAATGCTTCCGCACAATATCCTGATTATGGTACTTTAAATAAGGGTTTGAACTTATATCAGAGTCATGGTATAGCAATCGGAATTGAAGGAGAAGCAATGGGTGGATCACAAGATAATGGAACACAATATGTAAATTTTGACCTCAATAGCGAACTTCAATCTGTGGAAGTATTAGGTGGTGATGGTGGAAAAGCAGAAATATCAAGAATACGACCTGAATATTTGTTCGCAACCTTTTTCTCGGTAACTGCAAATGGAAATGGAGCTGTATTGCGACGCTCCGTAAATGAAGGTGCATCAATGACTTCCATCTACGATTGTAATATCGACGGTGGTGTCGCAACATGTACTCAAGATGGTTTGGCTGATGGCGGAACCGATTTTGTTACACCTTTTGTATTATGGGAAAATTATGACCTATACAGCACCTTTGCAGCAATACTGTTAGGTGAAGCTGTTGAATATCCTGCAGGTAGCGGGACCTTCTATTCTGAAGGTGATGTGGTAAATTATGAAGGTCGTGATATTCTTTTAAATAAATCAGGATTATCTGAGTCAAGACTTTACCAAAGCGTAAAAAATAATCTTTGGGTAACCAATGGTGCGTTATTCAATTCAACAGAAGCACCGGCTTGGTTTAAAATTCTTCCAGGAACTTCAGGTTCAATTAGTGCAATTGAGTATGACAAATCAGGAGATATTGCTTACGTTGGAACAGAAAATGGAAGACTTTACAGAGTAAGTGGCATTTTAACTGCCGCTTTAGAATATGTAGATGCAGATGGAAACCCTGAAACTGCGGCTACTTTTAATGCAACAGAATCAGGAATAGTTTCCTTTACTTATGCTAATATATTCCCCGGTAAAATAACCGGTTTAAGTATTAATCGCGATGATGCAAATGATATTGCAATTTCAATTGGCGGTTACGGAGTTGATCAGAATATATGGTACAGCGATAATAGTTTAGATGGTGATCTGGCTACTTTTGAATGTTTATCTGACGGTGGTTCTTTACCTAATATTCCTGTATACGATATTTTAATGCATATTGAGGATAATGATAAACTTTTAATCGGAACAGAATTTGGAGTTTGGAGTTATTCCATTACTTCAGGTAGTGACTGGACTCAGGAAACAGGAAGTGTTGCTGGTGGTGTTGGACCAGGAAATGTGCCAATATTTGAGATCAGAGAAGATTGGATACGTGAAACAGAATGTAATGCAATTTATATCGGAACTCATGGAAATGGATATTACCGGGCAACAAATCTTGCTACCGCAGGTTGCGACTTTACAACGGTGAGTTCAGGGCCAATCCAAGAAGAAATCATCGCAGGTATTACCTTATCTCCAAATCCTGCTGATACCTATACAAATGCAAATGTTACCGTTTCTGAGCCAACCTTAATGGCCATCAGCATTGTAAATATGTTGGGAAATACAGTTGCAAACTTTGGGTCTGCAAATTATACAGAAGGATCGCATACTATATATCTTGATGTAAGGGATCTTAATCCTGGTTCTTATCTGGTTGTATTCAATGCCAATGGAGAAGTGGCTTCCCGCAGATTAGTAGTATTGTAAACCTATAAAATTAAAATACTCAAAACCCTTTCCGTTTTATTGAAAGGGTTTTTTTAGTGCGTCAAGCATGAGTATCAGCTATTGGGTTTAAGGGGTCAAATTCATTTTCTGGGGAGCATCTGTCATTTCAATATCATCATTTTTCCTAAAAGTGGACATTCCTCTTTTTATAATTAAAATTCTTCTCCGGGTATGCATCATCGATAAATCAACTTTGCTA
>ENA-ORBV01000653-ORBV01000653.1-microbial-mat-metagenome-genome-assembly--contig:-NODE-653-length-78632-cov-13.960970_pt1 | contig 78632 bp, 57 predicted proteins | sample MGYA00237777_ERZ505514 | MGnify/ENA primary metagenome ERZ505514 (study PRJEB26160, sample SAMN06269048) | microbial mat metagenome | isolation source: Oligotrophic lake microbial mat | place...
CTATTGACTCATGGTTCAAAACATGCTAAACTATGGACGGCTCGATAGGCGGTTCGCATCCTCACTTCTTCTACTTCTTCTTCGGGGCCGTTGTCATGACTTGTACCGAATATACCGTTCTGGCCGGTGCTTTTAACGTCCGCCACTGTCTGCCTCGCGCTATAAGGGTTTCCGGGTAGACGTCTAGTGGATTCCCCCTAGACACGCTTTAACATCAGTATTTTCAATAGATTAACCACGATGTCCAAAATGAAAAAACACGCAAGTAGACAAATCCGGGTACCGAAACTGATGGCCTGCTTATTCTGCATGTTTGCTTTCCAATCGCCATCGCTTCCGCTACTCTTAGCTAATGATTTTCAATCGAAAACTGGAACTTTTTCGCCATATTCCTGCTGTGCTGACGCTGCTGGTGATGTGCTCGATTCCCTTCGCCTTGGCCGTCGATGAGGCGAAGCAGACCTACATCCCCAAGGTCGCGGACAAGTCCGATGAAGGCGTCAAGGCGATTGCTTCCATCGTGAAGCCTGCGGGGTTTGAGATCCATCTTTGGGCGGCTGAGCCTGATGTGGCGAACCCGGTGGCGTTCAGTATTGATGAAAAGGGCCGCATCTATGTCGCTGAAACTTTTAGGCAAGGTGATGCGGGCGGCGTCGTGGATAACCGCGGGCACATGTACTGGCTCGATGATGATCTGGCGGCACAGACCGTCGAGGATCGCAGAGCGTTCATGCTCAAGCATCACAAAGAAAAACTCGAGCAGTGGACAAAACATCACGATCGCATTCGCCTGCTCGAAGACACCAAGGGTAATGGGTATGCAGACAAAGCCACGATCTTTTCTACGGGGTACAACGATCTGGTCGATGGCACCGGCGCAGGTGTCCTCGCATGGCGCGGCAACATTTACTACACCTGCATCCCCAAGCTTTATGTGCTGCGCGATGACAACAACGATGGCGTCGCTGATGAAACGAAAACGCTCAGCGAAGGCTACGGCGTCCGCATTGCGTTTCGCGGTCACGACATGCACGGCCTGGTCATGGGGCCTGATGGTCGCATCTACTTTTCCATCGGCGATCGCGGCTACCACATCACCACCAAGGAAGGCAAACTCCTGCACGACCCCGGCAGCGGCGCAGTCTTCCGCTGTGAACCCGATGGCTCACATCTCGAAGTCGTCCACACCGGCCTTCGCAATCCGCAGGAGCTGGTCTTCGACGACTACGGCAACCTCTTCACCGGTGACAACAACTCCGATTCGGGTGACCGCGCTCGCTGGGTTTATATCGTCGAAGGTGGACACACCGGCTGGAACATGTCGTTTCAGTACCTCTCCGATCGCGGGCCTTGGAATCGCGAAGGCTGGTGGCATGAATGGGATGCGGCCAAGAGTCCGACGGAGTTCGCTGCTCACATCGTCCCGCCCATCAAACACATCGGCAACGGCCCAAGCGGCGTCACCTACTACCCTGGCACCGGTTTCGACGACAGCTACCGCGGCACATTCTTCATGTGCGATTTCAAAGGCGGCCCCAATGTCAGCGGCGTCTGGTCGTTCAAACTCAAGTCGCAAGGCGCGGGGTTCGCGCTCGATGATCTCAAGCATTTCATCTGGGGCACGCTCGTCACCGATGCAGATTTTGGCCCTGATGGTGCGTTCTATTTTTCCGATTGGGTCAACGGATGGGAAGGATTGGGTAAAGGCCGAATCTATCGCATGACGCAGGGCGAAGGCATCAAGAATGATGTCGTTGCACAAACGAAAAAGCTGCTGGCGGAAGGTTTCACCAAGCGAAGCGAAGAGGAATTGCTCAGCCTCCTGAAACATCCCAATCGCATGGTTCGGCAGGAATCACAGTTCGCACTGGCGGAGCGCAATTCTTATGACTTCCTGCTCGAAGCAGTGAAGCAAAAGGAAAATCAACTCGCTCGACTACACGGCATATGGGGCCTGGCGCAAGCGGCGCGCAGATCGAAAGACAACGATCAACTCCCCGACATGATCGCGGGCTTTGCAGGTGATGAAGATGCGGAGGTTCGCGCACAAGTTGCCAGAGTGCTTTCTGATTTGCCGGGACTGGCGCGCGGGAAGGCGGCGCTCTCTAAACTCATCAACGACTCAAGCGATCGCGTGCGCGCCTTGGCGCTGCCCAGCTACGGCAAGAGCATGGCCAAGGGCGATACGAAGGATCACGCGGATGCAGTGGCAGCGATTCTGCCGGTGCTCGCCGCCAACGCTGACAAGGATCCTTTCCTGCGAACGGCTGCGGTGGTCGGCCTGTCTTCTCTGAATGATGCACAAGCACTGATCGCAAAAATGGGCGATGAAAATCACTCCGCTCGCCTTGGCATTCTGCTCGCGCTTCGCAGACTTGGTGATCCGCATGTGGCTGCGTTCTTGCAGGATAGTAATCCGCAGCTTGTGCTCGAAGCGGCACGGGCGATTCACGATCAGCCTATTGATAAGGCTCTGCCTCAGCTTGCACTGATGATCAGTACGACGGCGGCGATCAAGGATGAGGCGCTGCTTCGCCGTGCGATCAGTGCGAACTATCTGATGGGTGGTGTAGCACAGGCACAGACGCTGGCGAGCTACGCCAAGCGCGAGGATGCACCCGCTTCGATGCGTAGCGAAGCGCTCGATGCGCTGATGGACTGGGCGGGCACATCGAAGCGCGATCGCGTACTGGGTGCGCATCGTCCGGTGATGGCGCGAGCGGCGGATGAAGCGAAAGATGTCGCAGGCAAAGCGGCGATGGAGATTCTGGCAAACAGTGCGCAGGCCAATGTGCGCCAGGCAGCGGCCAAAGTGATCGAGCATTACCGCGTGGCTGCTGCGGCTCCGCTGCTGCTGTCGATCACCAAAGATGACAAGCAATCGGGCTGGCTTCGCATGGCCACGCTCAAAGCTCTGGGCGCGATGAATGATCCTGCACTGAGCGAAGCGGTCACCGCCACGCTCGGCGCCAGTGATGCGAACCTTCGCAAGGAATCACGGCAGTGGCTTTCAAAGCTCAAACCCGCTGAGGCGATTGATGTATTGGAAAAAGTACTCGACACCGGCGAGGTCAGTGAGAAGCAAGGCGCCATCGTCACACTGTCAGATATGAAGCAAGCTGGCGCTGATGCGGTGCTGGAAAAACAGTTCGACAAACTGCTGGCGGGCAAGCTGCAACCGGAGCTGTCACTCGAACTGCTCGATGCAGCCAAGGCTCGCGCTACGCCGCGCATCAAACTGAAGATCGCCGCCTACGAAACATCGCAGCCCAAGGACGATCCCCTGCGCAGCGTCAGGCAGTTGCTTGTCGGCGGTGATGCAGCCGATGGTAAGAAAATCTTCTGGGAGAAGGCCGCTGCGTCGTGCAATCGATGTCACATGGTGGGTAAGGATGGCGTGGGCGAAGCTGGGCCGAACCTGTTGGAGATCGCCAAGCAAGGGCGCGAATATATTCTCGAATCGATGCTCTACCCCAACCGAAAAATCGCGCAGGGATTTGACACCTTCGACATCGAGACGAGCGAAGGCGACCGCATCATCGGCATCCTCAAAGAGGACAAGCCTGATGAACTGATCATCGTCACCGCAGAGAACAAGCGCGTCACGGTGAAGAAGAGCAACATCGCCGACAAACGCAAAGCACTCTCAGCCATGCCCGACAACATCGTGAAACTGCTTACGGAGCGTGAGCTTCGCGACCTGGTGGAATATCTGGCGACGATTAAGTAATGAGGAAGGCAATTCGCATAACCACTTGACTTTTCCGCTATTTATCGGCACAATAGGCTATCGGTTCCGCCCCCTGTTTCGTCCCTCCCGACTTGGTGGAAGCTATGAGAAAACCCTCTGAACTTCAGCGCGAGCGGATCACCGCTTGCCGCTTTTCGCTTATGTCCTGCCTCTTGGCGAGCGCGATCTTCATCGCTTCGCTCACCAGCTGCGCCTCCGATCCGCCTAAGAAAGTCATGACGCCCCCGCCGCTGCCCACCTACACCGGCGAGCAATATCTCTACGGCACCGTCGGCTCCCTCGCCAACCTTCGCGCTTTTGAACCGCTTCTCGTCAGCGGTTACGGCCTCGTCGTTCTTCCCCCTGGCACCGGCACCGGCTCGGCTGATGTGCCCACTTACCTGCGCCAGTGGATGATCAACGAGATGCGCCGCAAAGGTCTAGGCTCCTTCCAATTCGGCACCGAAGATCTCTCGCCTCGCAAAGTCCTCGAAAGCAAAGACACCGCCATCGTTCGCATCGAAGGCCTCATCCCACCCGGCTCACCCAAAGGCACCAACTTCCCCATTCTCGTCACCGCTCTTGAGCGCACCCAGACGCAGAGCCTGGAACATGGCACACTCTGGACTGCGGACCTTTCCGTCGGCGGCGCGGATACCTCGATGCAGTTTCGCCGCGCACTGGCCGAGGCCAAGGGCGCGGTGTTCATCAATCCGTTCGATGAACAGTCCACCGAAAAAGAACGCTTCGCCTTCCAGCGCGAAGGCGTCGTGCTCGCTGGCGGCGCGGTGACGCAGGATCGCCCCATTGATCTGGCGCTGAATCAGCCCAGTTGGGTTTTCTCGCGCATGATTGCGGATCGCATCAACGAACGCTTTCCGCATGAGAAATCGACCGAGTTTTTCAACACCGCCATTGCCAAGAGCGACATGCTGGTGCGCATCAATGTCCCTGCGCGTTTTGCTGGTGACCCCACCAAGCTGCTTCGCCTGATCAGTCGTCTGTACCTTCGCCGTACGGGTGACTTTGAAGCGGACAAAGCCCGTCAGCTTGGCGAAGTGCTGGTGGCTCGTCCTGATCAGGCTCAGCCGGTGAGCGATAGCTGGCAGTCGCTGGGCAAGGTCGCTTTGCCTGTGATTCGCGAGTATTACCAGAACAGTTCTGCCGAGGTTCGACTGGCGGCTCTCGAAGCAGGTGCCTGGCTCGAAGATGAACTGGCTGCTAATGAACTAGCGCAGCTGGCGCTGCATGTTGATGCCCCCGTCCGCCGTAAGGCGAGCGAACTGCTGGCTCGTCTGCCTCGCTCGACGCGCGCCACGCTGGCGCTGCGCAGTTTGCTCGATGATGTTGATCGCACCGTGCGCATCGCCGCCTATGAAGCCCTGGCCCAGCAAGGCGATTCTTCCGTGAATCGCATTCCCATGGGCGATCGCAATCAGTTCAAGTTCTTCATCGATGTCGTGCAGGCCAAGGACCCGCTCATTTATGTCAGCCAGCGCGATGTGCCTCGGCTGGTCGTGTTCGGCCCCAACACCGGCTTCAAGGATCACATGAGCGTCTCGCTCTGGGATGGCCGTTTCCGCATCGAGGGCGGCGAGGCCAATGAACAACTGAGCGTCTTCTATCAGTCGCCGCTGAATCCCAAAGGCTCCGCCCAGAAAATCGCCCCGACCGTCGCCAACCTGGCGGTGCTGATGGGGCACAAGTATTCCGCTGAGCGTCCCTTTGATGGCTTCGATCTTTCCTACAGCAGCATCGTCAACGCGATCTATAACATGCAGAGCAATGGCGATGTGCTGGCCGGGCTGGTCATCGCCAAGAATCCGTTGGCCAGTTACATCGAGAAGATGCGCGATCGAGATCCCAATGAGACACGCCCCGAAGGCGCTGCGGAAGAAGAAGCGACAGGCGACGGTGCCGCTGCTAATCTCCCGGCTGAGGGTGACCTGACCCCGGTGACGGCAAGGCCGGGCAAGGCCGCGGCACGGCCGGAGTGAGGCCCATGCCGCCAAGAGCGAAGCCGCAAGCGGCGGGGAGTCTCCAGCGTTTAGCGCCCCGCCCAAGGCGTGGCCTTCTTCGCCTCCAAACCATTCGTGTTTTTCCTCGTGTTCAACCGATTAAAATGAATGGCGATCAATGAGCCGCTTCCCATCTTGACATGAGTTTTTGATAAGCTGTTCCATTGACTGCGTATCGTGCTCAGCCGTTTGCTGATTTGTCCAACAACCTGAAGGAGAACCCGTGGCTGACTTTGCCGCGAACATGTTGGATTCGTCGGCCCCTTCGCAGGATGCAAAGGGTTCGCTGCTGAGACAGATGGTACAAATTGTTCCGATTGGTTCGTGCTTTGCCCTGTTCGACATGGAGGTCGAAATCTGATGATGCGCCTGGCCAAACTCACCGCACAAGGCTTCAAGTCTTTCGCCGACAAAACCGTTATCACCTTCGATAAGCCGATCACCGGCATCGTCGGCCCAAACGGTTGCGGCAAGTCCAATACTGTCGATGCTGTCAAGTGGGTCCTTGGCGAACTCTCCGCCAAGAGCCTGCGCGGCGGCGCGATGATGGACATGATCTTCAACGGCTCCTCCACGCGCAAACCCGCCGGCATGGCGAGCGTGTCGCTGACGTTTGATAATCCGGTCATTGAAGACAAAAGTTCTGAGTTCAAAGTTCAAAGTTCCGAGCTGGATGCCAACAGCAACGACGCCGTCGCCGCCGCCACCGATTCTGCAACTCAGAACTCGGAACCCAGAACTCAGAACCCTTCCCGCGCCGCCCGCCGCGCCCTTCCCGTGGATGCCGATCAGGTCACTGTCACGCGCCAGCTTTATCGCGATGGCTCGAGCGAATATCTCATCAACAAACAGCGTGCCCGATTGCGCGACATTCGCGAACTGTTCATGGACACAGGCATCGGCACCGATGCTTACTCGATCATCGAACAAGGTCGCGTCGCGGCTCTGCTGGATTCCAACGCCAAGGAACGCCGTGAGATTTTCGAGGAAGCTGCGGGCATCTCGCGCTTCAAAGCTCGCAAGAAAGAAGCGGAGCGAAAACTCGAACGCACCGAGCAGCATCTGGGCCTGACGCGCACGCGCTTTGACGATCTGCAAAAACGACTGCGCAGTGTGAAGATTCAGGCCGGCCGGGCGAGGTCGCATCAGGAGCTTTCCACACGATTGCGTGAGCTGCAACTGAATTACGCACTGGCGGAATATCACAAATTGCAAGGGCGATTTAAGGATGTGGCTGAGCAGCTTGAACAGGCTGAGGCCGATCACGCGGTTGCCGCGCGCCACCTGGCGGAACATGAACAGCAACTGGCGGACAACCAGATCGAGCGCCAGTCCGTTGAGCAGCACCTGAAAAAGCTCGAACAGGATCGTTTGCAAGCCAAGGCGCGCCAAGAGCAAGCGGAGCAGCGCAAGCAGTTCGCGAAGAACTCGCTGGCTGACCTTGAAAAACAGATTGAGCGCGACAGCAAGCGCATCGATGAACTGGCCACGCGCTCAGCGCAGCTTGAAACCGAACTCACCCAGCAACGCGAAGATGTGGCCCGGCTCTCCGCCGCTCACAGCGGTACGCAGCAGCAACTCGAAGATGCACAGAACAAGTACCGCCAGGCTCAGCACGAACTCAACGAAAAGCGATCCGCCCTCGAAGATGAAAAAGCCGGCATCGTCACGCTGATGCGCCGCACTTCGCAGCTTCATAATGAGATCAACTCGATTGCCGTGTTCGAGAGAAATCTGCATGGCACCCGCGAAAAACTCGACCTTCGTTCCACCAAGGTTGCCGAGGATTTGGAACGACTGCTCACCAGCCGCGATGAAACGCAGGCCAAACTGACGCAGGTGAAAGAGCTGATCGAGCAGCAGAACGCGAAGATTGCCGAACTTAAATCGCAAGCTTCCGAACTCGATGCCGAGCAGCGGGCACTGACCGAGCGATTGAGCAGCGCCAAGGAACAGCGATCGGGTCTAAGCTCTCGCCGCGCTGTGTTGCAGGAGATGCAGGACAAACAGGAAGGCATCGCGGATGCGGTCAAAGCGGTGCTCGCGCGCAAGGCGACGGGGCAGAAAAAGTCTGGAGTAGCGAGTCCAGAGTCCGGAGTCTCGCGTCCCGGTATCGCCCCTGATCCGAAACAACAAGACTCCGGACTTCGGACGCCGGACTCTGGACCCTTTTACTTCGTTCGCGGTCTGCTCGCAGAAATGTTTGAAGCCGATGTTGAGCACGCTTTGCTCGTTGAAGCGGCGCTGGGCGATCATCAGCAGTCGCTGGTCATTAACAGTCTGTCCGACCTCTGCGAGAACGGCGGCAGCGAAGCGATCGCTGCACTGTCAGGACGTGTGACTTTTATTGCCATCGATCAGTGTCAGATTCATGGCACCGACCCGAAACCCGAAACCCGAAACCCGACACCCGAATCCCTCATCGATCACGTTCGCTATCCCGCTGAGATCGCGCCGATCGCCTGGTCGCTGCTTTCGCGCACTTACATCGTGCCTGATCTGGCGACGGCCAAGCGTCAGCGCGAAGTCATGCCTGATGGTTGCAGGTTTGTGACCAAGCGCGGCGAGCTGCTGGATAGTGATGGCCGGATCATGGCGGGGCCGATGGGCGCAAAGTCAGCTTCGGGCATCATCAGCCGCCGTGCTGAGCTGACGAAGCTGCGCACGCAATTGGCTGAGCTTGATGAGCGGATCAGCACCGATCAGCAAAACCTGTCGCAGCTTTCTGATCGTGCCAAGCACATCGATCGCGTGTCGCAGGAACTGCGGCAGAAGCTTTACGAAGCCAACACGATGCGCGTGGAATGTTCGAGCAGGCTCGACAATCTCGCGGGCCAGATCGCCAGTCTTGAGCGCGAGCAGCCGGTGCTCAGCGCGGAGATTGAGCAGATACACAAACAGCTTCACGATGCCCTAGAGAAGAAGACACGGCACGAAAGCGAAGCTGCGAATCTGGAACAAAACTCCGCAGCGCGGCAGGCCGCTGTCGATCTGCTTCAGGCAGAAATCAGCGAACTGAGCAGCGAAGCAGAGACGACCCGCGAAGCAGTGACGACGGTGCGCGTGGAACAGAGCAAGCTCGCTGAGCAGCTTTCCGCCGCCCAGCGTCAAGTGCGTCAGATTGAAATCGCCCGCGCTGACATCGACCGGCAGCACAAGCTCATTGATGAACAGCTCAAACAACATCATCGCCGCACTGAAGAACATACGCGTGTCGCCGATGAAGCGCGCCAGGTGTCGCTGCAAGCATCGGCGGAACTGGATCAACTCGAAGGTGCGCTCGAAGAGGTGCGCGAGAAGCTCAGCGAGATGGAATCCGTCGTCGGGGAACTCAAATCCGCACTGCAAAAGCACAAGAAAGATGCGGAGGCAGCGGACGAAGTGGTGCATCAGCTTCATGTTGAAAAGCGCGAGCTTGAAGTGAAATGCGAAGGTGTGTGTCAGCGCGCAGCGGAGCAATTGAATCTGGATGTGGTCGCGAAGTACAACGAGATGGAAAATTTGAAGACACGAGGCGCTGACGACGCTACGCCGCAAGCGGCTCAAGACTCGGGACTTGTTCCCATCGACTGGGAAGCGGTCGAGCAGGAAATCCACGATCTCAAGACCAAGCTCGATCGGCTGGGTAATGTCAATCTCGACGCCATCACCGAACAAGATGAAATCGAGAAGCAGGTCACCGAGCTCGAGTCGCAGGTCAAAGACATCGAAGATGGCAAGTCGAAACTTGAGCAGCTCATCAAGCAGATCAACGAGGAAAGTCGCACGCGCTTTGAGAAGACCTTCCATCAGATCAAGGAAAACTTTGCTGGCCAAAATGGTCTCTTCCGCAAGCTGTTCGGCGGCGGGCGTGCTGATGTATTCCTTCAGCCTGATGAAGATGGCAACATCGATGTGCTTGAGTCAGGCATCGAAGTGGTCGCCAAGCCGCCGGGAAAAGAGCCGCAGTCGATCACGCTGCTTTCCGGCGGTGAAAAGACGATGACCGCCGTCGCCCTGCTGCTCTCGATTTTCCAGACCCGGCCGAGCCCCTTCGCCATTCTCGACGAAGTCGATGCAGCGCTCGATGAGGCGAACGTCCATCGCTTTGCTTCGATTCTGCACAGCTTCCTCGACCAGAGCCATTTCATTGTCATCACGCATAACAAGGCCACGATGCAAGCCTGTGATGTGCTCTACGGCATCACGATGCAGGAGCGCGGCGTGTCCAAGCGCGTCTCCGTGCAGTTCGATCAGATCGGAGCCGGCGGCCAAATCAGCCAGGCGGCGATCGAGGCACAGAACGCCCGGGACAAATCGGTGGTCCGCGATGACGATGACGAAGTGCCGATGCCTTCGGGCACCTTCGGCGGCCTGGAGCTGCCTGCTGGTGCACAGCCCAAGGCGTTGACGGATGAAGTTGAAACGCAGGAAGAAACTGCGGCCATCCCGTCGATTGAGGACACCGCCCCTGCTTCCGATGGTACCGCCGATGATGCGGGCAAAAGCGGCAAGGGCGACAAGGGCGACAAACCGTCGCTGCGCAATCGCCTGGCCCAGATGGTGGAAGAGCGGCAGGCGGTGGATGCGCAGAGCAACTGAAGCGATATCAATTTCTATTGCCGAGCCTCTCGGCCATCGCCGACAGGTTTTTCATGAGGCAGCGAGCAGACTGAAACTGATTATTTCATATTCATCACACCGAATCGGGCAATAGGCGATATAATCAAAAGCTGACGGTGATGGTTCCCTGTTTCCCTTGGCTGCGACGTTCGATCGCAGCCGGTTTCCTTCGACTCCAATTGTTCATTCATTCTGCCCGCCCCGGAGCGATATGCGATGAAGATTCGCCGCGCATTCACGCTGATTGAGATGCTCCTCGTTGTTTCGCTGATCGCCCTCTTGATCGCGCTGCTTTTGCCTGCGCTGAATCAGTCTCGTGTCATCACGCGTGAAGCGATCTGTGCATCGAACATGAGGCAGGCTGTGGCTGCATTCACCAGCTACGCCTACGACAACAACAAAATCTACCCCGACTTTTCCTATCAGCCCGCCACGAACAATCAGTGGACCCAGCCTCACTACTGGGTGCAGACACACTGGCGGGACTACATGAAGAATAATTACGCGTTCAGCCGTGATTTTTTCTACTCGCCCAGCAACAACATTTGGAACCGCGACGACTTCTACTGGTACGACACCGCCAACCCCGCCACTGCTAACGCCATGGTCATCGGCTATTACTACTTCGGCTCCACGATCGTCAGCGGCACCAGTTTCAAGAGTGCCCTCACGACCGCTCCCCCCACCAGCTACAAAGTCATTTTCCCTCGCCGCGTCGGTGCTGACAGTTGGTCCAAGCTTCTCTGGGCTGATGTGAACCGACAACTGAGCAACCACATCGGCACCTGGCTCACGCCCGGCGATGCCCGCCGCTGGGGATCCAACCACTGGTACGGCACCGCTGACCAATCCGTTGCCGGCTCCCACCGCGCCTTCGTGGATCAACACGTCGAATGGATCAAGACCCCCGAGTTCAAGCTGCAATCTACCTACGCCAGTGCACATCATTACTGGTGAATCGCACTTTATAGCCGCAGCGTCCTCGCTGCGGCTGTGAAAGAGCGCAGTTCTCTACGCAGCGATCATTAGACTGAAGCTGATGTACGCCATGTGTCACATCACCAGCTTCCCATCCTGTGCCGCCAGCGCCTTGATGGCCTGCTGGTCATCGTGCATGCGGATGGTCATTTGATATCGCTTGGCTTCACCGGGTTCGAGCCACTGCGCCGCTTGGGGATGCTGATCTTTTTCTTTGCCTAGGAGTGATCCGCTGAAGGGTTCGAGGCCGGTGACGTAGGAACCGCCGGGGCCAAAGTGTTGCCAGTTGGCAAAGCGTGGCAACGCAGCGGCAGGATAGATCACTTCAAACGCCAGACCGAGTTTCGCATTGATGAGGCCTGCGTGACAAAGGCCCTGAACATCCGGTTCATTATCAACAAGCAGCACGCGCTCGCCGCCGCCACGATGCGATTCGAGGGGCTGCGTCACGGTTTTGAATCCGTTTGCTTTCGCCGCATCGACGGGGCCTTCGCCGCCCAGGTATTGCGTTTTGCCTTTGTAGATAAGCTTCGCGCCAGCATCGACGAGCGGGTAGCCGAGGTTGATGTGGTAGAGCCAGTTGTGAGCGCAGCGGGTGTTGCTGCGATTGATCACTTCATCGTAGATCGCAATTTCGCTAACGCCCAGCCGACACTGAATCGTTCGGCGAACCTCAATGACCGGGCCAAACATTCTTGAATCACGAATCGACATCGCCAGCAGCATGCCGTTGCGTCCGCGATGAGGATCCGGATTCAAAAGCATTTCGACGGCAGCAGGGGTGTTGGAATGATGACCATGCACACCCAGCGACTGGCCATCTTCGGTGCGAGGCGGGCCGAAATAATTAGGGCCACAGGACGTGAGCAATCCGCCAGCCCAACCGGCAAGCCAGTCAGCGCCCAAGTGATAAGCGTGACTAGGCGGGCGCAGGCCGTTGGGCGTGAGGTAGGCGAGGTTGTGTTGTTTGAAAGAAGCATCCACGATGTCGCCGCCGCGATCGAGATTGACAGTGAAGCGCAGGCCCGAGCCTGTGTCGAAGTGAGCAACGCGACAAGCTTGCGGCCCGCCTGTGGCTGCGGTGGGCGAAGCATCGAGGGTGCCTGTGCGGATGCCGCCGACTTGGAGAACGCTTTCGAATTTTTCGGTATCGAAGGGGCACAGTTCCTGCGGACCGTTACCGTGGGAGGTGCCGCGTGAGGTCGATGATGTTGCAGATTTTTTCGCCATGATGTTTAGTCCGTTCGATATTCAAAGCCATAGAGTAACCTGAAGCAATTGATTTTTAAGGAAATCAGGAAACATGGAAGTAAGGAAAAGAAGGCTGTTTTTCGCTGCTGTTTCCTACCTTCTTTTCTTTCACGCTTTCCTTAAAAAAAATCAATGTTAACGTTATGCAGAGGTCTCAAATCCCTTTTTGCGCTTTCTGCGCCTTTTTGCGGCGAGTGTCGCGGCCATCCGATTCTTCGTTCGCCAAGGCGAACGGCTAAATACGCTGGCCCTGGCTTCAAACACCGCGCGATGACACTGGCTAAAATGTACCGTATCATCGAATCGCTTACCCGGTGACGCCTTTGGAGAACGCCCATGCCTGTGTATGAATACGAATGCGGAAATTGCCACCAGATCACCGAAGCCTTGCGCAAGATGGCGGACGTCAATGCCCCGCTCACCTGCGAACACTGTGGCAGCGACCAGACCAAGCGCGCCCATAGCGTCGTCGCCATGAGCACCGGCGGAAGCAGCCGCAGCCAATCGCTCCCGATGGCCGGCGGCGGTGGTGGGTGCGGACGCTGCGGCGGGCCGCACGGGTCTTGCGGGACGTAAACAGGCTCATTTTTCGCCTCATTTGCCCTGTTTGCCCTTCTCGGATACACTACTCGGCTCGTCAAAGGACGATCCCACAGGAGCACGCACCCATGATCGAAGCACTCAAAGGCGAAGAAATCGTTCAACGCGCTGGCGGCCGGTTCAAGCTGACCGCCCTGATTCAGCACCGCCTTCGCGAAATTATGGATGGCTCACGCCCCCTCGTGGAGCGTCGTGGTCGCAGCGATCTCGAACTGGTCATCCAGGAAATCCTCGAGAAAAAGATCACGCTCCAAATGGAAGCCCCCACCAAGAAGGGCGCTCCCAAAGACAAAGACGAAGACGAATAATCCGTCCGTCCTTTTGGCTGCCCGTTAGCCGTTCGCTTTGGCGAATGGTGTACGCCCCTTAATCGCCAATTTCATGCCAACCGATCGCGACCAGCCTGCCGCTTCCACGGGTTCGCCCGATCCTTCGTGGGCCGGTCGCAAGATCATCGTCGCTCTCACCGGCGGCATCGCCTGCTACAAAATCGCCACGCTCGTCAGCCGACTCGTTCAGGCTGGCGCTGATGTTCGCGTGCTTATGACCGATGCGGCCACGCGCTTCATCGCGCCCCTCACCTTTCAATCGCTCACAGGCAAACCGGTCGTCACCTCGACCTGGGATGCTGTCGATTTCCATGACTCTCAGCACATCGGCCTGGCCCGTTGGTGCGACCTCTTCATCCTCGCCCCAGCCTCGGCTGACATCCTCGCCAAACTCGCTGCGGGCCTCACCGATGACATCGTCAGCCTCACTGCCTCTGCCTTGCCTCGCACCACACCCGTCCTGCTGGCACCGGCGATGAATGCTGACATGTGGGCGAATCCGATCGTGCAGCGAAACATCACCACGCTCCGCGAACTCCTGGACTATCACACCGTCGGCCCCGAACAAGGTTGGCAGGCATGCCGCACCAGCGGCGCTGGTCGCATGAGCGAAGCGGAGGCGATCAAGGATGCGGCGGCGCGATTGCTCGCCACATAGCCCCGGCTTTAGCCGGGGTGACTCACCGTCATCTCCGCGATCCCCCGGCTATATGAAACCTACGCCGATGTAAGCGAAGAGAGGGACGCGAAAAGTCGCAGAAGACGCAAAAAAAGAGGACTGATGGCGCTCAATCAACACCGACGAGCCATCGGAATGGACGCTAAGGAAAGCAGGAAGGCAGGAAAAAAAACATGATGGATTGAAGTTCGATGCCTCATGCCTTTTTCTTGCATTCCTGCTTTCCTTAGCGGTCCTTCTGAACCGCCTTGCAAAAACTTCAAAATCCCCTTTTGCGCCTTTTGCGATTTTTCGCGGCTATTCCACCTTCTCCACCAATGTAAACTGATCGGCACGCACCACGGCGGGCCGCCGCCTTTTTTCGCGAGGAGTCTGCGGTGATTGATCGATCCGCACGCGACAAACTCATCACCGAACTGCAGTGGATTCTTGGCGGCGAAGCTGCGCTCGATTCGCTGGCGAGCGATCCGATGGAAACCGAAGATGAATCGGTGATGACGGTCAGCGAAGCGATTCTGCAAAACCGCACTCGGCTGCCACTATCGAGGAGTGATAATGCAAGCGCGCCTTCGCCGCAGGGCCGGGCAGACATCGAGCGCGCCATCCTCTTTCTTCGGACTGATTTCACCATCTCAACGCCAACGCTGCGATGGTGGGATCGCGTGGTACTTGTCTGTCTCGCGGTGTTCTTGCTGGGTGTCGCGACGGAGCTAATCGCACAAGATCGGCTGATTCCCGCCGTCGCCTTTCCAGTGCACATCATCACACTCATCGCAGGCGGCCTGTTCCTGCTTCGACTGCTGATCTCTTATTCCGTTCAACTTGCCGTCGCAGCAAATCAAATCATTCAGGTTCGCTTTCGCAGTCGTACGCTGAGCGATCTCGATGCAAAAAGCCTTTGGCCCTTCGCATCACTCGAAGAATTGAATAAAGCCAAGTCGCTCACGCTGACAGCGTCATCTCCATCTTAAAGCCGAAGCTGCGCCGATTATCGATCCAGCGCAGCCAGGTTGGCGTCACCTTAAAGAACGGCTCACTGCGCAGATGTTTCTCAAACATCGCGTTGCCTTGGATGAAATCGAAGCGATCGACGTACAGATCCCACGCCTTTGCTTTCTCCGCTTCATCGCTGACCTGAGCGCATCGGCCATGCAGCTGCACGCCATGAATCTGCGTGTGTTCATCAGTGTGAGCATAGATCGTCGCCGCAACGATCGGGTCAAGCACGATGTGCTGACTGTGGGCCGAAGCGAGTCCGGAGACGAAATAAAGATTCAGCGCATCATCGGGAACAAACTGAATATTGGCCGCGTGTGCGTGGCCTTGCGCATCGACCGTCGCCAGGCTCATGGTGCGCCATGTGCCTAGAAAAGCCGTGACTTCCGTGATGATCTGGGCATCGGTCACTGAAATTTCGTCCGGATACGCTGCATCGCCTCTTCAACATTCGCGCGGCTGTTGAATGCGCTGACACGGAAGTACCCTTCGCCTGATGCGCCGAATCCGCTGCCGGGCGTGATGACCACGTGGCATTCACGAAGCATCTTGTCGAACATCCCCCAGCTATCGATGCGGTTTGAACTTCCGGGGGCTGAAGGCGTCTTCACCCAGACGTAGGGCGCGTGGATGCCGCCATAGACTTCCATGCCCAGCGATGTGAATGTGCTGCGGATGATCGCCGCATTTTGCATATAGAACGCGATAAGGTCAGCCACCTGCTGCTTGCCTTGATCGCTGTAAATCGCTTCAGCGCCGCGCTGAATGATGTAAGGCACGCCATTGAATTTCGTGGTGTGGCGGCGCATCCAGAGCTTGTGCAGTTCGACCTTCTCGCCTTTTTCATTGGTACCCATCAGCGCCTTGGGAACGACAGTCCACGCACAGCGCGTGCCGGTGAAGCCTGCATTCTTGGAGCAGGAGCGGAACTCGATGGCCACTTCGCGTGCGCCAGGAATCTCGTAGATCGAATGAGGAATGTCATCGACGCTGATGTACGCTTCGTAGGCTGCATCATAAAGAATGATCGCATCATTCTCTTTCGCGTAGAGCACCCACTCAGTGAGCGCACCGCGATCGATCACCGCACCGGTGGGGTTATTCGGGAAGCAGAGATAAATGACATCGACCTTGCGCGTAGGCAGCGACGCTTTGAAACCATTCTCCGCAGTCATCGGCAGATAGACGATGCCTTCGTACTCGCCCTTCGCGTTGGACTGGCCCGTGTGCCCGGCCATCACGTTGGTATCGACATAAACGGGATAGACCGGGTCGCCCACTGCAATCACATTTTCCTTACCCGGCGCGAGAATGTCGAGGATGTTGCCGGTGTCGCACTTGCTGCCATCGGAGACGAAGATTTCATCGGCATGCACTTCGCAGTTGCGCGCGGCATACTCATTCTTGGCTATCGCATCGCGCAGGAAGGCATAGCCTTGCTCGGGGCCGTAGCCTCGGAAGGTTTCGCGCTTGGCCATCTCATCGACCGCTTTGTGCATCGCTTCAATGATGGCGGGCGGCAGCGGCTCAGTCACATCGCCGATGCCCATGCGAATGATCTTCGCATCCGGATTGGCGTTGGAAAACGCAGTGACCCGCCGGCCGATTTCAGGGAACAGGTAACCCGCTTTGAGCTTGAGATAATTGTCGTTGATGCGTGCCATGTCTCGTCCTTGTCATAAATGAAGGGCGAGCAGGTTAGCAGGAGGCGGGAGAGGATTCCAATTGGCGAGATGTCAGGGCTATAATGAAAAACGATGACAATCATCCGCGCACATTTCGATGGCAAAGTGTTCGTTCCCGATGAGCCGGTGGATCTGCCTGTTGGCGAGCGGGTAGAGATTCCTGTGTTGCCTGCTGAGCCTGACTTGCCGCCGCCACCCGAGGGAAAGACGGTGGCAGAGTTGGCGGATTGGATCAGGAGTCTGCCGCCCGTCCAAGGCGATAGTTCACCGGGCGATCGCGCGGCTCAACACGACCATTATCTATATGGAACTCCTAAACGGCCATGATCTTCGCCGACGCCGGATTTTCATCGCCATCATCGATAAGGCCGACGCACTTCACGAGCGATCAGCCAACTGGTTGGCAATGCTGCAAGAACCACTACTGACGACCGACGGTGTCGTTGTCGAGACGTTTAACAACCTGTCGGGATTCGCAATACGCCGACGTTGTCACGTGGTCATGAGCAACCTGCTCGCCCGCCTAAATCTGACTGTCATACGCACCGATGCCACATTATTTGAGGTAGGACTGCGATTGCACCGTGAGAGGCCGGACAAAATCTGGTCGCTTACCGACTGCATACCTTTCGTCGTGATGGAAGATCGCAACATCACACAAGCACTCGCCTACGATCATCATTTCATTCAAGCGGGGTTTGATGCGCTGCTGCGGCGTGAGCCGAGGTGAACGGATCATTCAGAACGCATCGCCAGCGGATGAGTGATCGCCACAGCCGCCACTCATGTCATTGTCGCCCGCGCCATCGCGTTGGCGAACGGACATCGACCTGTCCGCACGTCCGTCGGTCTGCCCTGTGCGTTATGCTCGGGACTGCAGCCACTGATTGAACGATGCCTGCGACTCCCCGCTGCGACTCCCTGCGACTAGGCCTTCGATGCCGATGTGTTCGTCGAGGTCGGGCCATTCGATAGCGTAACCTTCACCTAGCACGCGCCAGTTGCCGCGCTCCGCTTCGCTGGCGAGTTCCAGACGCGGATACCACGACAGTGGAATCGTCAGAGCGCGGCCATCGACAAGAGAGACTTGAAAGCGGTCCGTCTCAAACGAAACACTCACTGCCGCAGGATCGGATTCAAGCACCAAAGTAGTCATGCCAGGCTCTCAAAAAAGTTTCACGATGTTCTTCCACAAGTTTGCGGATGGTTTCCAATTCGTGGTCGGCGAATCCACGGCTCTTCGAGTACAACACAGGCTCCAGCCAGAACTTCACAATCGCATCGTCGCGCTTCACGTGAATGTGCGACGGTTCCAGACGGTCCGAACTGAAAAACACAAACGCAAACGGTCCAATCCGCATAACAGTAGGCATGAAAACCTCACTATTCCATCGGCATTCTAATCGCATAGGCAACCGTTGGTGGCCAGAGGCTCACGCCTTCCCCGCAGCAAAGGCGCGGCCGACGTCCAGCGCCTCGCCCAGTTTCGCGGGGTCTTTGCCGCCGGCTTGTGCCATGTCAGGCCGGCCGCCGCCGCCGCCGCCTGCGGCCTTGGCCACTTCGCGAACCCAGTCGCCCGCCTTGAGGCCTTTTTTGATCAGCGCTTCAGGCACGCAGGCGACAAACGAAACTTTGTCGCCGGCGACACTGCCCAAGAGTAGCGCGGAGTCGGGCTTCTTCTTCTTGATCACATCCATCGCTGTGCGCAGGCCATCGCCATCAAGACCGGGAATCTCCGCGACGAGGATCGGGCCATCGAGTGTGTCCGCCAGTGCTCTTGCTGCTTCGACCGCATCGCCTGCTGCTGCTTTGCTCTTGGCTTTTTCTGCATCCTTCACAATCTTCTGAAGATCAGCCAGGCCGGTGCGAATCTGATTGCGAAGCAGCAGCGGCAAAGCCAACTCGCTCATGGCCGTGGTCACTTCCGCAACCGTCGTCGTCAGCGCGGGAAGCTCGGCGAGTTGCTCCTGCGAAGAACCTTTCAGCGCGTTGATGCGAGCAAGCAGCCGTTCGCCGTGCGCTGTTGCTTTATGTGCGGCAACGCCGGTGATGGCTGTGATTCGGCGAACGCCTTTCGATACCGCTTCTTCGCTGACCATCACAAAGCCCTCTGCATCGCCGGTCTTCGCCAGGTGTGTGCCGCCGCAGAATTCGATGGAGTAATCCATCCACTCATCCTTGGCTGGCTCAGCGATCAGCGCTTCCACGCGCGGGCCTACGGAAACGACGCGCACCGAGGCTGGATATTTTTCACCGAACACCGCGCGAAGGCTGTTGATCTTCAGTGCATCTGCTTGCGGGGCGTATTCCCAGTTCACCGTCAAGTCAGCAGCGATATCCGCATTCACTAGCTCTTCAATCTTCGTCACTTCTGCCTCAGAAAGCGCCGCATTGTGCGCAAAATCGAAGCGCGTCTTTTCATCATCAACGAGCGAGCCCTTTTGCATGACGTGATCGCCAAGCACAGCGCGAAGCTTGTGATTCATCACGTGGGTCATCGTGTGATTCGCTTCGATCTTCGCTCTGCGCTGCTCATCGACCTGCAAGCGGTGAGGCTTGGAATCACTCGAGGCACAGATGAATCCTTCGCCGCCTGAGGATGCGGTGGTGACGGTGCCCAGATGGAAAAAGACATCGCCGACTTTGATGGTGCTCTCGACGGTGATGACTGCGTGGTAATGATTTTCGATGGTGCCGGTGTCGCCGACCTGTCCGCCTGACTCGGCGTAGAAGCAGGTGCGATCGAGGACAAGCGCGACCTTGTCGCCCTTCCTGGCGAGATCGATGGGCACGTATTTGGAGCCTTCCAAGACATATAGATGCGCACAGGTGACCGCATCCATTTTCGTCTGCGTGTAGCCATGGAACTCGGTGGGTTCGAACTTGGTTTGCTGCACGAGTTCGATGAGCGATTGCGTGGCGTCGGCTGCATCACCACCGCCACGTGAGATGGTGGCGTGTTCTTCCATGAGCTTCTTGACGCCTTCGTTGTCCACGGTCATGCCGCGCTCTTGGGCCATGACTTGCGTGAGGTCGAGGGGGAAGCCGAAGGTGGTGTAGAGTTTGAAGGCGTCGTCGGCAGCGATTGCAATGTGAGTAGAAGAAAGCTTTCGCAGTTCACCCATAGCCTTTTCAGTCGAAACTTCTCGTTCCTCTGAAGTATCCTTATTCCTGAGAATAATGCTGGAAGCAGATTCACGTATTGCGTTCGATTCCTTCTCTTCGCCTTCCCCATAGGCTGCGGCCTCGGTGCCTATAAATTTCCAGTTGCCTTCTAATGTCTCTGCAAATCTAAACCCTACAGCTCTTGCGAGATTCAATTCGAAAATGGCAAGGCCGCGTCCAATCGTCTTCCCAAAACTCACTTCCTCATCCATCAAAATCGCGACGACGTTGGCAGTGTTCTTCTTCAGTTCCGGAAACGCTTCGCCCATGGCCTCAACGACGACATCGACGAGTTTGTGCATGAACGGTTCTTTGATGCCCAGCTTGAGATAACCGAACGTCACAGCGCGGCGAAGAATTCTTCGCAGCACGTAGCCTCGCCCTTCATTGCTAGGCACCGCGCCATCGGTCAGCGCAAACGTCAGACACCTTGCATGATCCGCAATCACACGAAATGCGATATCGGTGCGAAGCTGCGGGTTGGCAGCTTCGGCAATCGGATCGACACTGTTGGTAGGCGGAAAAGCCCCGGTGTACTTGTGGCCCCCCCCGGTGATCTCGCTGATCTTCGCGAAGAAGGGGTTCCAGAGGTCGATGCCGAAGTTGCTATCCACATTCTGAATCACCTGCGTGATGCGCTCGAAGCCCATGCCGGTGTCCACGTGTTGCGAAGGCAGCGTGGTAAGCGTGCGGTCGGCATTGCGGTTGAACTGGATGAAGACGAGGTTCCAGATTTCCATCACGCGCGGGTCTTCGGCATTCACCGGCGAGCGTTTGCCCGCTTTCAAGTCTTTATCAATTTCATCCTGTGGCCGACGATCGATGTAGATTTCGGTGCAGGGACCGCATGGGCCGGTGTCTCCCATTTCCCAGAAATTGTCTTTGCCGAAGTAGTGAATGTGGTCATCGGATTTGAGACCGTATTGTTCCCAGTGGGCGACCTTTTTCCAGATGTCAGCGGCTTCAGTATCGCGCGGCACACCGTTGGCCTCATCGCCTTCAAAGCAGGAGACGTGCAGGCGCGTGGGATCGATCTTGTAAATTTTCGTGAGCAGTTCCCACGCCATCTGAATCGCGCCGAGTTTGAAATAGTCGCCAAAGGACCAGTTGCCGAGCATCTCGAAGAAAGTGTGGTGACGGCGCGACCGGCCAACGTCATCCAGATCGTTGTGCTTGCCACCGGCGCGAATACATTTTTGCGTGTTGGCCACGCGCTTCCAGGGCGACTGTTCGGTGCCCAGGAAGTAAGGCTTGAACTGATTCATGCCTGCGTTGGTGAACAGCAGCGTCGGGTCAGCATGAGGCACCACTGGCGAGGACTGCACGAAGGTGTGCCCGTGGTTGTGGACGAAGAAGTCGATGAACTGCTGACGAATTTCGCGACTGGTGAGCATGGAGGAATTTCGGATGGGGGACTCGGATCTATGATTTCAAATTTGAGATTTGAAATTGAGGATGCATCTGCATCATCCCCGCATTGCGGAGAATCGGTTAGTATAACTCTGGTTGGAAGCGGGTTCGACTGATGTCGTTCGCAGTTGAACTCGTGCATCAGGGAAGTCCGTCAGCCGACCCTCCCCGGATCTTTCCCCGGCCCCTCCGAGGCAACACGCATGGCGTCGGTTTGTTTCTATTTTCAACTCCATCAGCCTTATCGCCTGCGACGATACAGCGTCTTCGATACCGGTACGAATTACTTTGACGAGCATCGCAATCGGCAGATTCTCGATCGCATTGCTCACAAGTGCTATCAGCCGACGACGCAGATCATCCTCGACCTCGTCCGCAAACACGAAGGCAAGTTCCGCGTTGCCTACTCGCTCACCGGCTGCATTCTCGAACAGCTTCGCGATCATCATCCCGCAGTGCTCAAAATTTTTCAGGACCTGGCGGCGACGGGTTGCGTTGAGTTTCTCAATGAAACCTATCACCACTCGCTGGCTTTTCTGTATAGCCGAGATGAGTTCAAAGCGCAGATCACCTTGCATGCGAAACTCGTGCAGGAACTCTTTGGCCAAACGCCCAAGGTTTTTCGCAACACCGAACTAATCTACAACAACGAACTGGCCAGCTACATCAGCAGCCTGGGCGGATACGATGGCGTCATCTCCGAAGGCGCCGATCACGTGCTGGGCAAGCAATCGCCCGACCTGCTTTACCGTCCGCCTAATAATCAGAAGATGAAGCTGCTGCTCAAGAATTATCGCCTGAGCGATGACATTGCCTTCCGCTTCTCCAATCGCTCCTGGGCTGGCTGGCCACTCACTGCTGACAAATTCGCCAAGTCCATCGATTCAATCAACGCCACCGGCAAGATGTGCAATCTGTTCATGGATTACGAAACCTTCGGCGAACACCAATGGGTCGAGACCGGCATCTTCGAATTTCTCAAAGCCCTGCCTGATGAAATCCTGAAAGTGAATCCGGGAGCCAATGATTTTCTGACGCCCAGCGAGTGCTTGAAGAAGTATGAGCCGGTGGCGGAATACGATGTGCCTCACATGATTAGCTGGGCGGACACCGAGCGCGATCTCTCAGCCTGGCTGGGCAATGCGATGCAAAGCAACGCGCTGCACGAGATGTACAAGCTCGAAACGGCGGTGAAGGCGGCTGATGATGCGATCCTGCTGCGCGACTGGCGCAGGCTCTCGACGAGCGATCACTACTACTACATGTGTACGAAATATTTCGCGGATGGCGATGTACACAAGTACTTCAATCCGTACGAATCGCCTTACGACAGCTACATCAATTTCATGAACGTGATGGACAATCTCAAGACGCGTTCGGAAGCGAAGGAATGATGCATTCCCCGTTTAGCCGCGGAGCAAAGGTCCTCCGTCGCTCCGCGTGAACTGTCGTGAAACCTCGTCCGTGGTTCAGCTCTCGACTACAATGCACACATGGCCAAGAAGCACCAACTCACTGCGGTGATCGAACGGGAAGACGACGGCTACGTCGCGCTCTGCCCGCAATTGGATATCGCAAGTCAGGGCGACACCGTTGAAGAAGCCCGTACAAATCTTGCGGAGGCTGTAACGTTGTTTTTGGAGACAGCGAGCGTCAGCGAGACTCGAACACGTGTCCATTCGACGACGCGCACCTAACCATTATCGGGACTTGGTAAAAAAAGTCGTTCATTTCGGAATCAAGGATGAAGCCAATAGAAACCGTTGATGAATTGGTCGCACATTGCAAAGCAACTGCCCGTTGCGTTTGTGCACGGCGAGACGAGGCTGAACAACTTTACTATTTGCAAACGTCTCGAAGACGTATTTCTGGAAATGATCAACCCACTCTTTTTATCGAAGTCGCGGTTCTTACTGAGTCGACCAACGCAACATTCTGCCTTGACGGCATTGCGTCCGACCCAGGCATTCCAGTCAGGGACGATCCTAACTTTATCAACGAGATCGAAGAACATCTAAACGATGTCAATAGCGACGTTCGAAAGGTTTCGACGGCGCCAATTCTTCGCACATTCGTCGCCATAGACATCTCTGATTTCACAGAGTTTCGAAGCGGCCACCAATTGCTTGTCATGAACTCGCTTGTGCGACTGATGGGCGACGAGGGACTCTTCTGGAATTCACCCGTCCAATTTAGAGCAGATATCAAATACATAAATTTTGGAAAAGATTCAATCGAGGCGAGCCTCTGCACAGGCGACGGGTACATTTGCGTGTTTGAAAACACTGTGTGTGCGGTCCTCTTCGCTTGCCGTCTCGCTACAGTGATCGAGCAAAGTAGATCTTGCCCCCATCTCCAACCATTTCATTTTCGCATCGGTGTTCACTGCGGCGAAACGAGTTTCTTTTGGGATCCTGGACGCAAAGGATGGAACTATGTTGGAGAAGGAATCATAGGAAGCCATCGAGTTCTCGAAGCGATTGGCAAGGATGTCGACGACATCGTATTCGTGTCGGATACCATTCGAAGCAACCTCTTCGATGGCTTTGCCGATGATAAGGGAAAACTGATCTTGAACTCGATGATCAATCGAGGCAGGCGAATTGATAAACACGGGAACCGAAGGCGCGTATATGAATTGGACCATGCTAGAGTAACCCCACCTGACCCGCCCTTTTGAACCCCCCGTTTGACTTTCTCGCTGGTTTTCCTACCGTACTTGACTTACCTTTTCCCGCTACATTGTCGGGATGCATGCCGCCCGGCATGCTGATGAATAATTCCTACCCCCCAACCCCCGGTTAGCCCCGGTCTTTCTGGAGACTCGAGCCATGGCTCTTAAAGTCGGTATCAACGGTTTTGGTCGCATCGGTCGTCTGGTCATGCGTGCCGCTTCTGATCGCAAAGCCCCCATCGAATTCGTCGGCGTCAACGATCTCGTTTCCGCAGACAATCTCGCTTACCTCCTCAAGTACGACTCCATTCACGGTCGCTTTGCCGGCACCGTTGAAAACAAGGGCGAAACCGCGCTCGTCGTCAACGGCAAGGAAATCCCCACCTTCTCGCAGCGCGATCCCGCACAGCTCCCCTGGGGCAAGCAAGGCGCTCACTACGTCGTTGAATCGACTGGCCTGTTCACCGACTTCGAGGGTGCCAGCAAGCACATCGCCGGCGGCGCCAAGCGCGTGCTGATCTCCGCTCCCACCAAGACACCTGACAGCGTGCCCACGCTGGTCATGGGCGTCAACGAAAGCGTCTTCGATAAGAGCAAGCACACCGTCGTCAGCAACGCCAGCTGCACCACCAACTGCCTGGCGCCCGTCGCCAAGGTGCTCCACGAAACCTTCGGCATCGCGGAAGGCCTGATGACCACCGTGCACGCCATCACCGCCACGCAGCCGACACAGGACGGCCCGAGCAAGAAGGATTGGCGCGGCGGCCGCAGCGCTGGCTTCAACATCATTCCCTCTTCCACCGGCGCTGCCAAGGCTGTCGCCTTGGCGATCCCCGCGCTCAAGGGCAAACTCACCGGCATGGCATTCCGCATTCCCACCGCTGACGTCTCGGTTGTCGATCTGACTTTCAAGACCGAAAAGGCCACCACCTATAAAGACATCTGCGCCGCCATCAAGGCTGCTGCCAGCGACGGCCCGCTCAAGGGCATCCTCGGCTACACCGAAGAGGAAGTCGTCTCTTCCGATTTCATCCACGATCCCCGCAGCTCCATCTTCGATGCGGGCGCAGGCATCGAACTCAACAGCAACTTCTTCAAGGTCGTGAGCTGGTACGACAACGAATGGGGTTACAGCAACCGCGTCGTCGATCTGCTCCTGCACATGGCTAAGGCCGATGGCCTGGTGTAAGCCGCTCGCGGCTTCACTCTTGATCGACATCAAACGAATCATCGTAAAACCCTCGGGAAACCGAGGGTTTTTTATGCGCCCAGCGCGAAGGCCTGTCTCGTCGTTCGCCAAGGTGAACGGCTAAATATTGCGGTGAACGAAGGTCCGATCACATCGCAAATTTTATCTCATCATCGCAACGTCTCAATCGGCCACTGGCTTGTGTCGATGAAACGTTAGCCGCGGCTTGGTCCATGTTCGCTCAAGCGTCGGCCTAAACGAAGGAGCCTTCCGTGGCGCAGCAAACCAAAGACATCCGCATCGGTCAGATTCTCATCGAGCGCGGCGTACTCACCGAACAACAGGTTTTCGAGATCGTCGAGCAGCAGCGCGTGCGCGGGCTGCCCTTTGGCGTCCTCGCTGAGAAGATGTTCGATGTCACTGTCGAGTCGATCGAGCAGGCGTGGATCGAGCAGTATTTCCGCATGACCGGTGAATTTGAGATTCGCGAAAAAGACATCGACATGAAGGCCCTGAAGCTCATCAATCGCCGGCAGGCCTGGCAGTTTGAGATTCTTCCGCTGCGCATCGAACAGACCGGTGAATTACTGATGGCTGCCTCGCGCCATCGCCTGGCACGGGCGGTGACCTTCGCAGCCAATCGCATCGAGCCTGTGGTTTACTTCCGCATTGCCAACAGCGATCAGCTGCGCGAGTTTCTTCGCAAGCATTACCCGATGCCTGAGGTGACCGAAGAGATCATCAAGCGAGCCCGCGAGATGGCTTACGATCGCGGCGATCAGAAGAGCGCGTGATCAGTGTTGAGTCTCGCGCACGCCTACGCCCCACCCGGTAGGGTGTGGGCTCAAACGCGCACAAACCACTCTTGAAATCGAGATTACTTAAAGGTCGTTAACGCAATAGCCCGCGCCCTGCCGGGACGGGGCTGAGGAAGCAAGAAAATAAACAAAGCCGATGGCGCAATCGCCATCGGCTTTTTTCATGTTCTGTGTTGCCCAAGCGATCCGCCTCAGCCCTTCTGCGATTCGATGGATTGCCCTACTTTGGCGGCAAAGGCGCGGACTTCGGAATTGATCTTCTCATCAGCTGCGACCACCTTCACGCGAGGCAATAGCGCCTGCGCATCGGTGCCGCCGATGTTCACCGCCATGGCCAGCACTTCCAGTTTCGTCTGATCATCGGGGTGAGTCATCGTGTCGGCCAGTTCGCCCAGGGCACGGTTGAGTTCCGCATCGGCGCTGCCGTTGGTGGACTGTGTCCACTCGACGGTGTTAGTCATGCGCACATGGCGCGATTGCCACATCTGCATGCGTTTATTAGCGGCTTCGAGTTCATCGACCTGGCGTTGATACTCGGCGACCTTGGAGGGGCGTTCTTCGACGTACTTGCGAAAGAAGGCGATCTCTTCATCGATCTTGACGATCGCTTCATCGATCTGGCCTTTGCTCGTGGCATCGGTGGCTTGGGCGCTGGCTTTGACGGCACGTTCTCGCGAACGCAGCATCGTGTCGAGTGCGGACTGAATGGCGACAGGCTGATCGGGTGGAAGGCCGCGATGTTCCTGCGAAAAAGTCGAGAGCCACCTGACGATGTCCTTGGCCCGGCGTTCATCGAGGTTGTACATCTTCTCGTTGAACTGCATCAGGGCGGTCATCACTTCCTTCTGCCTGGCGGCTGTGCGTACCAGAGGCTGAACGGGAGGGAGAAACATGACGCCCGCCCTGACGGTGTTTTCACCCTGATGGACCGAGCGCGGCGTGCGATCGGTATAAATTTCATATTCATCAGGGCCATGGCCCATCGGATCGCTCTTGAAGATATATTCCTTGCCTTGCGTGTGCGTGCAGCCGGTCATGGTGGTGACCGCAATGCCCAGTCCACTCGCAGCAGCGAGAAGCGAAAATCGGTTCAATCTTGACTTGCTTGACATGCGTTTCATCATCAAATCTCCACTGGCGAAATCGAATGCACGAGCCCTAAGCAGACCATACGCAGCAGCAGGCCCGCCGGATCGAAAAAGTTCGACCCCCCAATCGGCACCAGAACCGCTGAGAATCCATGGTGATAACTTGGGCCATAATGGTCCAGCCCGCTTCTATCTTCGTCGCTTTGGCGGGGGAACGTGAGAGCAATCCGTCGCCGCGCGGCACAAATCCAACCCGTGCCTTTGGCACGGCGCTAAACGTAGAGACACCCACGCCTTGCCCCCTGCACAGCCATCGCCTCATTTCTCCGTCAGAACAAAACTCCCATCCCACGTCTCACCCGGCGGCACCGTGCGCCAACCGCCAATGCGCTCGATGAACACACGCGAAGGCGCATCATCACCGCGCATCGCAATGACGCGCTCAAACGCAGCAGCCGCCTGATCCCAACGCTGACTGCGGTAATCCTCCAGTGCTTCTTCATAAAGCTTCAGCGCCTCGGTGGTGACCTCGTCCACCTGGCCCTTCATGCCGACCAGTTCATAGACGCGGATCGCTTCGCTCTTGCCTTTGACAGCAATGAGATCAATCTCACGAGCGACAATCGCATCGCCTGCATCACGGCGGGTGACTTCGCCGATGAGAATGCGCGTGCCATAAAACTTGTTGACGCCTTCGAGGCGCGAAGCGGTGTTGGTGGTGTCGCCGATGGTGGTGTAGCCGAACTGTTCTTTAGCGCCGATGTTGCCGACGACGACCTGGCCGGTGTGAATGCCGATACGCATGTTGAGTTTAGGCAATCCTCTTCGCTCCCAGTCTGGCCACATCTCGTGCAGTTTCTGGAAGTTCATCAGCGCAGCCCGGCAGGCCCGTACCGCTTCCTCGCCCTTAGCAATAGGTGCGCCCCAGAAAGCGACAATGGCGTCGCCGATGAATTTGTCGATCGTGCCTTCGTAAGCCCAGATCGCATCGGCCATCGCGTTGAGATACTCATTGAGCAGGGCAACGAGCACATCAGGCGGCATCGTTTCCGAGAGCGTCGTAAAACCGCTCAGGTCGGAAAAGAAGACCGTCACTTCGCGCCGCTCGCCGCTCAGTTCCGCTTTCGTGTGATCCTCCAACAGTGCATCGACAACAGACGCAGCAACGTACCGCTTGAATGTTTTCTTGACGAACTCTCGTTCCTTGAGGCCGGCAATCATGTCGTTGATCGCGATGCCCAGTTCGCCGATCTCATCCTTGCTTCGCACCATCACATGCTGCTCGAAATTGCCCTGGGCGATTCTGTCCGCTGCCTTGTGCATTTCGATCAGTGGCGTGGTCGCGCTGCGAGCCGCCAGATAAGCGAGCAAGAGAGCGACTCCCATCGCTACCGCCGTGATGATGGAGATGACCACCACCTGCTGCGCCACTTCATCACCCATCGTTGTCGCCATGCGATCGGTGGCTCCGGTGATGTCCGCGCGAATCTCCTGCACAGGGCGCACGACTTCTGCCAGAGGCACTTTGAGCACATAGCGCCAGACGCCGCCGCCAGTGTCGGGCGAGGCGACTTGTGGACCAAGGGGCACGCCCAGCACGCCGCTGTTTTCGAGCGATTGCGAGCGGAAGCGCACGTTGGCGTAGATGTAAAGACTGTCATCGCCCTCGTCGCCTGAGATGAGGCCGCTGCGCTGGGGCGATGCGAGAATCTTCGCGAAGGCTCGCTTCAAATTCGCATCGTTCCACTCCCGAGCATGCAGCGGCGCCAGCAGTGTCTGTTCATCAAATTTAGCTTTGCCTTGCTCATAGGCAGCGCTGACGCGCACCAGACCTTCATCATCAATGAGCATGGCCTGCGACACTTTCAGATCGCCCAGCGCAAACAGCTCGCTGATTAGTTCCTTGAGCCTCACATCCATCGCCGCCACGCCGACGAGTGCGCCATCGGCGGGTGAATAGACCGGGCCAGCACAGGTAACGATCAGGCCGTTGTCGCCGCGATCGTAATAGACGCTGGTCCAGATGATGGTTTTTTCCTGCTGAGCTTTGAGATACCAGGCGCGCTGGCGCGGGTCATACGTCGGCGAGAATCGCGAGCCGCCGGGATAGCCGAAGGTGATGCCATCGCGATGGCCTAGGTAAGCGGAGGCACAGCCGGGGATGACGTGGAAGGCATGCTGAAAGAAGGTGGCCAGTTGGCGCAGTTGCTCGAGTGTGTCCTTCACCTGTTCGTGCTCGACGCCTTGCACCAGTTGGTACATCGCGTAGGCACCTTTCTCAAAGACCATCTCCTTCCAGATGCCGTTGGCACCGCGCATGCTTGAAACTTCATCAGCGGTGTAGAGCGGATGGGCCTGCTTGGCGGGAGCATCAGCGGCAAGGAACTGCCGCATGAGCGTGGACTGAAGCTGCACCGCGGCTCGAATCGATTCAAAGAACGCTTCGAGCCGACCCGCTTTTTCCTGAATGATTTTCAGGTGCGTCAACTCCACTTGTTTTAGAAGTGCCAGTTCGCTCTTATCGGAAACCAGATCGCCGGTGAGTGCGACCTGATCGGTGATCTCCGTTTGAAGCGACGAAGTGCTTTGCATCATCACCAGCAGCACCGCCAGCAGAGGCAGCGCGACCAGAACGATCAGGAGCAGAAAGAGCTTCGCGAAAATACGCATGGAGAGATTGTCAGTTAAAAGAGAGCAATTAGGCAACTAGGCGGGACGGGCATCAGATCCGTCTCATTCTCGTTTACCATGACCAGCCCAAGAGATCACGAAGGGCACCAAGAAAATCGATAGGCACATCGGCAAGCACCTAGGATTAAGAAAACGCCATGGGAGTTGGACTTCCCCTCCGAGCAGATTCCGCCGATGATGTGTAAACACCATGCGCAAGTTCATCGAGAAAATCACGCTCTTTCTTCGCCGTGCCGTCAGTTCGCCGGTGGGAGAACTCACGCGCGCTCAGCGCATGGTGCGCTTCTGGATTGATCTGGTCTGGCACTGTGCCCGCGCTCTGCGGCATGATCGTGCTGGTGAGATGGCAGCCGCCTTGACCTATCGGACGATCTTCAGTCTTATCCCGCTGCTGGTCACGCTGCTGCTTGTTTTTCAGGCGTTTCAGGGACTGGAGCAGGTGCGCACCGAGCTTGAGCCTGTGGTTTACAAGTTCATGGGCATCAATGATCTTCACACCGATGCCTCGGTGCTCGGCGAAGAGCCAACGGATGACAACACTGCAAAAAGCCCCGCCAGAATCGCATCGCCCGCAGTGCCGCAGCTCCCACCCGATGTCGAGCCGAAGATTCTTGATGACACCGGTGACGGAAAAAACACCCGCACCAACGATGAAGGCGAGACGTTTAAGCACGACCCCAAGGCAGCCAATCAGCAGTTCAAATTCCGCGTCGATGAGTTCCTGGGCAACCTGACCACACAAGTCGCCTCGCTCGACTTCGGCAGCATCGGCGTCGTGGGTCTGGTGCTCTTCATCTGGGCGGCAATCGATCTGGTCGTCACCCTCGAGCTGAACTTCAACCGCGTCTTCAATAGTCCCGATGGTCGCCCCTGGCTTCGGCGCATTCCGATCTACTGGGCGGTCATCACGCTGGGCCCCGTGCTCATCTGGCTGAGTCTTTCCGTGGCGGGCAAACTGGTCGGCGCTGCCGAGCAAGTACCCGTGCTGGGTACGCTGATCCAGTGGTCGAGCAGTCTCTTCGCGCTGGCTGCCAGTTGGCTGCTGCTGTTCCTGCTTTACAAGCTGATGCCCAATACGAATGTGCATGCCCGCTCTGCGCTGGGCGGCGCTTTTGTTGCAGCGGTGCTTTGGGAACTGGGCAAATATGGATTTGGATTGTACGTCAACAAGGCTCTGCCTTACGCGAAAATCTACGGCGCCCTGGGCCTGATTCCGCTCTTTCTTTTCTGGGTCTATATCACCTGGATCATCGTGCTCTTTGGTCTGGAACTGACCTATACCTTGCAGGCGATGAACAGTCGCCGGTTCAAATATGAATTGCCTTCGCAGTCGCGCGGCGCGGTGCCTGGCGATCCGCAGTGGATCATTCCGATCATGACGCAGATCGGCCAGAGCTTTGCCCGTGGTCAACCCATCGACAGTCACACGCTGGCGGACCGACTGGCACTGCCAGACCGGGCAATCGTCGAGTTTAATTTGCAGCTCGAGAAAACCGGCCTGATTCATCGCGTGGCTCAAGCAGAAGATGCGACGGCACAGTATTCGCTGTCACTGCCACCTGAACGCATTACCATTGCGCAGCTTCTGGAAGTAGCGGACTCGATGCGCCATGCCGCCGACCCTTCGCGCAAACAGGCGGGATGGGAGTTGCTGCGTACGCTCGCAAAGGCGCAGGTTGAGGTCGCAGCCGACATGACGCTCGCTTCGCTGCTAAGTGATAAGGCGAAACAAGCAGAGCCTCTGCTTGCACCGGCAAGCGCAGAGTCTGCCGACGCGATTTGAAACTGCCAGTGAATCACGCGCCGCCGCTGAATGGCCGATGTAGATAGAACGCTGTTTCGGCGTCCATCGTTATCGGCCCGGTCGCATGGTCGCCCGTTCACATCGTTCTTGGGAGATGCGCCATGATCAGGGGTTTTTCATTTTTCTTCATCGCAAGCCTGGCACTGCTCGCCCCGTGTTTGATGGGCTGTGAGCAAAAGCCTGCCGCACCCGCTGCGCCCAAGGCCACCTATCGCGGGGAGCCGGTATCGCACTGGGCGAGTGCTTTACAAGATCGCGATGCGGACTACCGCGTACTCGCCACGCTGGCCTTGGATGCACTAAGCGCCGACGCTGCCACTGCTGTACCCGCGCTGACAGATGCGCTCAAAGATGAAGTCCCTGCCGTGCGCGCTGGCGCTGCCCAGGCCCTTGGCACCATCGGCAGCGCTGCTCGCAGTGCCGAGTCTGCGCTGAGCGTTGCACTGGAAGATAAAGATGCCGAGGTGCGCATGAGCGCCATTCTCGCCGTCGGCCAGATCACCGGCACGCCCTCCGCTGATCCACTTGTCAACGCTCTCAAAGACGACAGCCCGCGCGTTCGCGATATCGCCACCGCACTACTCGTGAAAATGGGCCCGCCAGCCGTCGCTGGTCTGTCGCGACTGGCCAAGGAAGAAGATGCGCAGCTGCGCATGATCGCGGTGACGATTCTTGGCCGCATCAAACATGGCGACGGTGTGCCCGCGCTGATTGGGGCGCTTGATGACAAGGACCAAAGCATCGCTGACCTGGCAGCACAAGGACTGGCGCAGACCGGTGACGCTTCTATCGCTGGCCTATCGCCGCTGCTGAGTGATCCCTCGGTCGATAAGCGCTGGGTCGCCACTTACACGCTCAGCACCATTGGCAGTTCCAAAGCTGCGCCTGCGCTGATCACCGCACTGAACGATCGCGATGAACGCATTCGCGATCTGGCCACCGGTGCGCTGAGCCGTATCGGCAAAGATGCGGTTGAGCCGCTGACAATTGCAGCCCAGAGTGAGAATGTCGATGTGCGACTGGCCGCCATCAACGCGCTGGGTGGCATGGCGCGGCAGGACACGATTCCCATCCTTCACGCCGCGCTCAAAGATGAAGAGCCGATGATCCGCGATGCTGCCGTCGCCGCCCTTGGCAACACCGGCAGCGCCAAGGCGGTGCCCGCACTCACCGAAGCAATACAGAACAAAGATGTGAAGGTGCGTGCAGACGCCGTTCAGGCACTGGTCAAACTTGGCGCTGATTCGCTTTCCGTACTCGTCGAAGCCTCCAAGGATAAAGACTGGCAGGTTCGCCGTGTGGCCACCGATGGCATGGGCATGCTCGCTTCGTCTGATGCGGTGCCCGCGCTCAATCGCCTGCTGCTCGATGATGATGAACGCGTGCGCTCTGCCGCCGCCTTGGCCATCGCCAAAGTCGGTCCCTCAGCACGGCTCTCCATCTCACCGCTGATCAACACCCTCAAGGACAAAAGCGATGTCGTCCGCGATGGCGCTGCCTACGCCCTGGCCAAACTCGCGCCAGGCAATGACACCGTCATCCCCGCTCTCATTCGCGCTCTTCGCTATGAAGATGTCCGCGCTCGTGTAGGCGCTGCCAATTCCATTGCTCGCCTTGGCCCGCTCGCACCCTCAGCGGTCTTCCCGCTCATCACCGGCCTCAAAGATACGGAAGATGCCGTCGTCCTCGCATCCCGTCTCGCTCTCGTGAAGCTTGGCCCCGAAGCTATCACCGGCATCCTCAAAGCCCTTCGCGAAGAAGATGCCCGCACCCGCCTTCACCTCATCGATGTACTCGGACAAATCGGCGCCGATGCGGCACCGGCCATCCACGTGTTGCTTGTGCTGCTTCAGGATGATGACCCGCAAATCAAAAATGCCACGATCCTCACCTTGGGCCTCATCGGCGGCAACGCGAAATCCGCGCTGCTCAAAGCGTCACGCGGTGAAGATCCAAAACTCGCCGCCGCCGCCGCCCATGCACTGGAAGTGATACTCAAACAGTAATGAGATGCCCAAGCCGCTTGCGGCTTCGCTCGTCCGCCGATCGCGGCGTAGCGCCATCAGCGCCTTGCCTGATCGCACTCTATTTCTTCCGCAAATACTCAAACAGATCGCGCACCTGGTCGGCCGTCAGCGCATCGAGCAACTGCTCAGGCATGCGCGAGGTGCGCGAGGCTGTGAGCGATTCAATCTGGTCACGCTGCACGATCACCTTGCCTTCCACGCCATCTTGAATCATCACCGACTTGGGATTCTGTTCGAGGAGGAAACCGGTCAGGAGCAGGCCATCTTTCGTTTCGATTTCGTAGTTAATGAACTCTTCGCGGACGGCGGCGGAAGGATCGATGATGGCCAGGAGCATGAAGTCGAGATTGTCGCGCTCGTAGCCGGTGAGATCGGGAGCAAGAAGCGCGCCGCCGGGCGGGCCTTGATCGTGAAGCTTGTGACACAGGGCACAGCTTGCGCCAAAGAGTGCTTTGCCTTTGACTGCATCGCCCTTGCCCGCGGCCAATGAATTTCGCACTTCTTCAATCTGTTTCACCTTCTGATCCGCAGTGGCACGCGTACGTCCCCACTGCTTGCGAATGATCGAAGAAATGCCAGGCTCGCGGTGCAGCTTCATCCGCTCCATCAGTTCGTAGGAAATATCCGTGCGCGGAATCTTCTTCGCCTCCACCGCTTGAAGCAGTGCGAGCGACCACTCCTTGCGTTTGGTGAGTGTGTCCAGCGCGCGATCGCGCACGCCTTGATCCTTGGGCAGATTGTTGTACATGGCGACGATGGCGTCGCCGATTTTCGGATCATTGAAACGTTGCACCGCAGCGAGTGCCGCACGGCGAACCGAATGCCACTTGGATGATTTAGCAACATCGAGCAACACAGGCACCGCATCATCCTTGCCAACCTGGCCGAGTACGTCGATCACTTCGATGCGCTTGGTTTTGATCGCGTCGTCGTCGTTCTTGATGTATTCGAGCGCAGCAGCGTGAGCTTTGGCGTCACCTGATCGAAGACCAAGAATGATCGCAGCAGGATCAGCGTTGCCTGTCGAAGTCGCGCTCATCGCCTGTGCCAAAGCTTTCTGCAAGCGTGGCGGAATCGCAGCAATACTTGAAGATTTGAATGCTGCGTTGACCCCACCCAGCAGTGCTTGCTTTGCCTCCATGTCTGGTGCTATTTCCAGAAGCTGCGCGAGTGCATCAAGATGTTCCGCAGTCGGCTCCGCAGCAAAGCGCTGCGCCAGTCGAGGCATAAGCGTGGTGCGCACCATCGGGTACTGCCAGGCGTGAGCCGTGTTGAACACCGCCATGACCGACTCACGGCTGGTGCTTACATGCTGCTCCACTCCCCACCACACCAACAGCGGCAGGTGCGGATCAGCAGCAATGTCCTTGCGCTGCGCAAGCTTCCAGATCGTGGGTAGCGCAGCGCCGCCATCGACACGAAGCGCAGTTGACGCAATCTGACTGAGCACCTGTAAGTCGGTGTCGAGGTTGGCTCGGTCTTCGAGGTAGTCAGCGATACCGCGCGATGCTTTGCGATTGTCACCAGCAAGCTGTGCCGCAGCGCGGCGGACATCGGCCTGCGAATGTTGCAACAGTTCGATGATCGCACGATCGCTGATGCCGCCGCTATTGTGCAAAGCCCAGACGAGTTCGACGGCGTACTGGCCATTTGCTGCTTTGAGCTGACGCTGTATCACTGGTTGCAATATTGCGTCTTTGCGATCGGCGAGAATGCGCTGGACGGTTTGGCGCTCAAGTTTGTTGGGAGATTTGAGGTGGGTGATCAACTCTTCGTTTTTTAGTTTGCTCAAATCTGGTGCGCTGAACCCGCCCATGGAATGAGTGGGCTTTTCGGGGGTTTTTTGTGTGATGCGGTAGATGCGGCCGTGGGTTTTGTCCCAGTTGTCGCGCGGGTCAACGTGCGTCAGTCGCGTGTCATACCAGTCAGCGATATAGATCGCGCCGTCAGGGCCAGCCTTGATATCGACAGGGCGGAACCAACGGTCCTTGGCCTCGATGAGTGCGATGGTGTCTTTCGTTTTGAACGTCGAACCATGGGGGATCAGTTCGCTCACCTGAATGCGATTGTGCAGCGGGATGATCGAGACCATCTTGCCTTCGAGCGCTGGCATCGCGCCGCCTTCGTAGATGATCAGGCTGTGACTGAAGCGTGGCATGTAGCCTTCGTGCGGCATGTGCTCGAAGTAGCCAAATGAATAAGGATTCATGAGCGGGCCGTGCTTGCCCCAGCCTTTGATGTAGCGACCGCCTTGGACGAAATGCAAGCCGCGCACGTTGCCCCAGTTGGTGCCCGAGTAGCAACGGCCTTTGCTGTCGAACTCGACGCAGAACGTGTTGCCGCCGCCCTCGGCGAAGACTTCAAAGACTTTCGTTTCCGGGTGATAGCGCCAGATCGCCTGGCCTTTGAAGTGCACGTTCTTGGTCACTTCACTCAACACAGTCGCCCAGCAGGTTGAACCTTGCGCACCATAGATCCAACCATCTGGCCCCCAGCGCAAACTGTTCATCACTGCGTGCGTGTCTTCGAGGCCAAAGCCTGAGAGATGCACGACAGGCTTGTCATCGGGAATGTCATCGTTATTCGCATCGGGATAAAAGAGGAGGTACGGCGGATTGGCGACCCAGATGCCGCCGCGCCCGCGCAGCACACTCGTTGCAATGTTCAGACCATCGATAAAAGTTTTGTGCTTGTCGTATTTCCCATCGCCATCGGTGTCTTCGTGAATGGTGATGCGATCAGCGCCTTTCACATGATCACGATGGCCCGGCGGCAGCGGCGTCTTGTCGAACACCGCACGCAGATGCTCATCGTACTTCACGATCTTCAGACCTGCGGGAAACGGGTACTGCCGATATTCAACGACCCACATGCGGCCACGCTCATCGAAATCGATCGAGAGCGGCTGCGTGATCTGCGGCTCACTGAGAATCGTTTCGACTGCGAAGCCCTCCGCGACTGTGAATGTCTTAAGCGACTCTTCCACCGTGAGCGGCTTCGTGTTGAAGTCACCCACCGCGCCTCGGCCTTTGAAGGACTCGATATGTTTCTTGACCGCTTCATTACCCGCCAGGTCAGTCGGCAAGGCAGCATCTGATGCGGCTGCCTCCTCAGCGCGGCAAGGGGCGATGGTCAGACCTGCAAGAAGCAGAAAGAGGACGGCGCAGCGAAGGGATGTGGTGGTGCTCATGGTGTCCTTTCAGTAGCGGCAAGTGAGCGGACGCTCCATGATAGTGGCATGATGCGGGAACCCCGCGCCGGGCATTGGCGTATTGAAGGCGTATTCAAGGCAAATGACCAGCCGAAATGGCCGATACTGAATCCATGAGTTCTTCACCCGACACCCTCGCGATGAATCCACCCACATCCAAATCGTCCGATAATGCTGCTGTGTTGCCTGCTGAGCAAGCGACGGTGGCCAAGCCTGTGAGCAAGTGGGCGCTGCATCGCAGGATGTACAACTGGGTGCTGTCGCTGTCGCACAAGAAGCACGCGACGACGGCGCTCTTCGGGCTCAGCTTTGCGGAGTCGAGTTTCTTTCCGATTCCGCCTGATGTGCTGCAAATCGCGCTGTCACTCGAAAGGCGCGAGAAGGCGTTCTGGTATGCGACCGTCAGCACGATTGGCTCGGTACTGGGCGGCATGTTCGGGTATCTCATCGGCTACGCGTTCTGGCACGCGCTGTCAGATTTTTTCCTCACCTACGTTTTCAAGCAGGAGGTCTTCGATAAAGTCGGCGGCCTATATGAGCAGTACAATTTCTGGTGCGTCTTCATCGCTGCGTTCACGCCGATTCCGTACAAGGTGTTCACGATCGCAGCCGGTGTGTTTTTGGTGTCGTTCCCGATGTTTGTCCTTGCCTCGGTGATCGGGCGCGGCATGCGATTCTTCATCGTCGCCGGCCTGCTCTACAAGTTCGGCCCGCCCATCAAGATATTCATTGAGAAATATTTCAACCTGCTGAGCCTGGTGTTTGTCGTGGTGCTCGTCGGTGCGTTTGCGCTGCTGAAGTTCCTAAAGTGACAGGGCAATTGAACCATGAACAAGCCGCAGCCGAAGATCATCAGCGATCCCAATGTCCATCACGGCAAGCCGGTCATTGCTGGCCCGCGAGTGCCGATGGATATCGTTGTCGGCAGCATCGCTGGCGGTATGTCCTGGCATGAAGTTCAGGATGAGTATCGGATCAGTGAGGACGATATTCGCGCCGCGCTTCGTTATGCATCAAAGGATTGAATGATGAACATTCTCGTCACCGGCGGCGCAGGTTACATCGGCTCTCATGCTGTCAAACGGCTTCGCGAAGCGGGCCACTTCGTTGCCGTCATCGACAATCTCTATCGCGGCCATCGCGCCGCAGTTCCATCCGAAGTGCCCTTCGAGCAGATCGATTTGCGCAAGACCGATCTCGTCGCCCAAATGCTGGGCAAGCACGCGATTCAGTGCGTCATGCACTTTGCCGCGCTGGCCTACGTCGGCGAATCGGTGCAGCAGCCGCTGGACTATTACGACAACAACACCGCTGGCACCATCAGCCTGCTCATGGCGATGCAGCAGATGAATGTGAATCGCCTGGTCTTCAGTTCGACCTGCGCGACCTATGGCGAACCTGACACCATGCCCATCGTCGAGACGATGCCGCAGAAGCCGATCAATCCTTATGGCTGGTCGAAGCTGTTCACCGAGCGAATGCTCATCGATTTTGCCGCAGCAAATCCTGATTTCTCCTTCACCGCCCTGCGCTACTTCAATGTCGCAGGCAGCGCACCCGACGGCACCATCGGCGAAGACCACACACCCGAATCGCACATCATTCCCCTGCTCCTGCTCACCGCGCTTAAACAGCGCGAAAACTTCACCATCTTCGGCACCGACTACCCGACGCCCGATGGCACCTGCATTCGCGATTACATTCACGTGCTCGATCTGGCAGATGCTCACATCGCTGCGATGAACGCGATGATGAAAGGCTCGCTCACGGGTGGCAACTTTTTTAATCTGGGCATCGGCCGAGGGTACAGCGTGCGCGAGGTGATCGATGCCTGCGAGCGCGTCACCGGCGAGAAGATTCCGGTGAAGCTGGGCACTCGCCGCGCTGGCGATCCGCCATCGCTTTATGCCAACGCTGACAAGATTCGCACAGCGCTAGGCTGGAGCGCCAAGTTCACCAGCCTCGATGAAATCGTCGCGACAGCCTGGCAGTGGTTCAAGGCGAATCCGAACGGGTATGGCGCGTGAGGGCGCAAATGTCGCGGTATTGTCCAAGCTGCGCAGCGTAAGCCCGCGAGTTGTCGTTCACGCACTGCGTACTCAATCCACCGCAGGCTTACGCCTGGCGACTCGGAGAAGCATCCTTATACATTTTGGGCCAACCTCCACTTTGGGGTTCCCCATTCCCCACTTCGCTTGGGGCATATCACACGATTCGCCGAACCTAATAACCAGCCCATCCTGCATTTTCCGCATTCCTGCAAACATTTGAACTCTCGCACGCCGCTTGCGTAACGATGTACGTACGCGTACAAGTCGCGGCCTGCCTGCTCGCATGTTGCGAACGGGACTGTCTGGGCCTCGAAACACCATCCAAGGGGATTCATGATGAAAGCATTGCTGATTGCAGGTTGTGCGGCTCTGGCGTTCATGGGGTTGTCACCCAATGAAGCCAAGGCGGAGCACAACAACCGCTACCGTGGCAGACAGGTCTATGTCGATGTCCAGGTCGGTGGCTACGGCGGGTACTACAACAGTGGCCCGGTGATTTGTCAGCCGCCGCGTCCGGTCTATCGACCGCCCCCGGTGTACTGTCCGCCGCCGGTCTATTGTCCACCCCCGGTTCGCTACTGCCCGCCGGTCGTGTATGAGCGCCCGGTCTATTACCAGCAGCCGGTTTATTACCAGCAGCCGGTCTATCGCGGCCACTATCAGAGCGGCTACGACCGTGGCTACTCACGAGGTTGCGACTGGTAATCGAAGTATCAGACAGAAGACCTGAAAACAAACACACGTAACCCACCCGGATGGCAGCGCACCATCCGGGTTTTCGCATGATGCAAATCTGACTAGGTTCAAGGTCCAAGGTTCAAAGTTTAAAGTTCAAAGTTCAAAGTTCAAAGTTCAAAATCCGACATCAAAATACCCCGACGGCTCGGAGACTCGCCATCGGGCTTGAAATTTCAATCAGGTTCCAAGCCGTTCTTGTTCGCATGGAATCCAAGCCTTTTCGCCGATCTGATACACTTCTCCGCCAAACCTTTTTGACTGCCCATTGCTTACGAGATTCGCTATGAAGATCACCCTGCCCGATGGTTCCGTGAAAGAGTTGAATGATGGCGCTAGCGCTGCCGATGTCGCCGCTCAGATCGGCGCAGGTCTCGCCAAGGCTGCGATCGGCGCGAAAGTGGATGGTCAACTTTACGACCTCAACCGCCCGTTGCCTGGCGATTGCAAACTCGCCATCATCACGCGGCCACGCTTTGACAAAGATGGAAAAACCAAGGGCGAACACAATCCCGATGCGCTCTACATGCTGCGCCACTCGTGCGCTCACGTAATGGCGGAGGCGATCGAACGCGTCTATGGCAGTGACAAAGTTCAACTCGCCTACGGCCCGCCCCTCGACAGCGGCTTCTACTACGACATGAAGCTCGACACCCCCATCAGCAGCGAAGACTTTCCGAAGATCGAAGCGGAGATGCGAAAGATTGTCGAGGAGAAGCGGCCGTTTACGCGGTATGCGCTATCGGTACGGGATGGATTTCAGAAACTTGGGGCGGAGGGAAACAAATACAAGATCGATAACGCAAAGCGAGCAGCAGATGGTGGAGCTACAGAACTGACTTGGTATGCAACAGGCTTTCCTCAGCGAATTGTTGAGGCGCATCCGGATGGATCACGTGAACTCTTTGAACTTGCTCCTGCGACATATGTGCTAGCGAGCGATGCCAAGCGTGGCTTTATTCCCGCGCAGCCAGATCGTCATATTTTGCCCAGCCATTCTATGAGTGGAATGGGTGCCGATTGGGAAGACCTCTGCCAAGGCCCCCACGTTCCCGACACCTCCGAAATCGTCGCGTTCAAAATCATGTCCGTTGCTTCCTCCAACTGGAAAGGCGATGTCACTCTCGATCGTTTCCAGCGCGTCTATGGCACCGCGTTCTTTTCGCAGGCTGATCTCGATCAGCACCTGGCGCTGCTCGATGAAGCCAAGAAGCGCGATCATCGCGTGCTGGGCAAACAGCTTCGCCTGTTTCACATCGATGAACAGGTCGGGCAAGGCCTCGTGCTTTGGACGCCGCGCGGGGCGATCATTCGCCAGACGCTGCAAACATTCATCAGTGAAGAACTCCGCAAGCAAGGCTACTCGCAGGTCTTCACGCCGCACATCGGTCGGCTCGAACTTTACCGCACCAGCGGCCACTATCCCTACTACCGCGAGTCACAGTTTCCGCCGCTCATCGAGCGCGAACAGATCGATCAACTCGCCAAAGAAGGCTGCACCTGCGGCGAGCTCGCCAATCGCATGGACAAGGGCGAGATCGATGGCTACATGCTCAAGCCAATGAACTGCCCGCATCACATTCGCATTTTCGCCAGTGAAAAACGCAGCTACCGCGACATGCCCGTCCGCCTCGCGGAGTTCGGCACCGTCTATCGCTGGGAAAAATCCGGCGAGATCGGCGGCATGACCCGCGTCCGTGGTTTCACGCAAGACGATGCCCATCTCTTCGTCACCGAAGACCAACTCGCTGACGAAGTGCAAGGCTGCCTCGCACTCGTCAAGATCATTTTCAAAACGCTGGGTATTAACGACTACCGTGTGCGTGTGGGCATGCGCGATCCCGACAGCAGCAAGTACGTCGGCGATGCGAGCAACTGGGACAAGGCCGAGGCGGCTTGCCGCTTAGCGGCGTCATCGCTGGGCGTCCCCTTCAGCACCGAACCTGGCGAAGCCGCGTTCTACGGTCCAAAGATTGACTTCGTCGTGAAGGATGTCATCGGCCGTGAGTGGCAGCTTGGCACGGTGCAGGTCGATTACAACCTGCCGATCCGTTTTGATCTTTCCTACACCGGCAGCGACAACAAGGAACATCGCCCCGTCATGATCCACCGCGCGCCCTTCGGCTCGATGGAGCGATTCGTCGGCGTACTCATCGAACACTTCGCCGGTGCGTTCCCGCTCTGGCTTTCGCCGGAACAGATTCGCGTGCTGCCGGTGAGTGAAAAATTTGGCGACTATGCGAAGAAGGTGTACGAAGCGCTCAAGGCTACAGGCTTCCGCGTGGAACTCGACAAGACCGGCGACCGCGTCAACGGCATGGTGAAAAACGCCCAGGAAGATAAGGTCAACTACATGCTCATCGTCGGCGGCAAAGATGAAGCCGCAGGCACGGTGAGCGTGCGCGACCGATCACGCGGCGACCTTGGCGCAATCCCGCTGGATGCGTTCATCGAAAAGGCCAACGCGGAACTGACGACGTATGGAGAACAAATCATCGCGGTGTGATTCCCCCTGACCTCTGACCTCTGACTTCTGCCCATGAAATCCATCGCTGACATTCGCAACGACTACACGCTCGCCGGTCTGGATGAATCCGACCTCGATGGCGATCCGATCGCGCAGTTTGACCGCTGGATGACGGACGCCATTAAGGCTCAGGTCTTCGAGCCGACGGCGATGTCTCTGGCGACAGCGACGGGCGATGGGCAGCCGCACTCGCGCATCGTGCTGCTCAAACATTTCGATGAGCAAGGCTTCTGTTTTTTCACGAACTACGACAGTGCCAAAGGCCGCGAGATGGAAGAAAACTCGCGAGCTTCAATATGCATTCACTGGCCTCCGCTTGAACGCCAGGTGCGCATCGAAGGCATCATCAGCAAGACGACTGTCGTCGAGTCGGATGCGTACTTCACGCGCCGTCCGCGCGGCAGCCAACTTGGCGCGTGGGTATCACAGCAAAGCAGCGAAATCGCTTCACGCCAGGTACTCGAAAAACTCCTCACCGAAATCACCGCGAAGTTTGAAGGCAAGCCCGTCACGCGTCCGCCACATTGGGGCGGCTATCGCCTCAAACCCGCGCTCATCGAATTCTGGCAAGGTCGGCAAAGCCGACTGCACGATCGACTGCTTTACACCGCACAGCCCGATGGCGCATGGAAGATCGCACGCCTGGCGCCGTGATGTACTGCCGTTTCAATCATCTCCAATTCTGATTCGGTTATGCTTTTGCTCTTCACTTTTGGAGTTTTCGCATGTACCGATCGATCCGTTTCGCTGTTGCCAAGTCCGACACTTTCGCGATCGCTTTGCGCGATGATCAGAAGTCTTTGCCTGCGGGTTACGAAGCACTCGACAAGCAACTGGGCGGCGCGATCAGTGATGCGATTGCAAGACCGGAACTGAGCACCAAACTCGGCGCGGTGACCACGCTCTATCCGAGCAAAGGCGCGGCCCGTCTTTTCATCGTCGGCTTAGGCAAGGCCAGTCGCCCTATCGATGCAGCACGACTGGCGGGCACGAAACTCGTGAATGCGGCGTTCAATGCAAAGGTGAAATCACTCTCGCTCCTGCTCCTGCCCGCGCTGGACAAAGCGAGCGATATCGAAGCCATCGGCAGTGCCCTAGGCGAAGGCATGACGCTGGGCAATTTTGAATTCACCACCTACAAGAGCACGCGAGTCAAAGCCAAGAGCAAGAGTGCCGCGCTCGACCTGACCGCCACACTCGACAAACCGCTCGCCAAGTCCGCAGCGCATGGCGCTCTCGTGAGCGAGTCCGCCAACCTCGCTCGCACTCTTGCTGCCACACCCCCCAATGTCGCCAATCCGAAATACCTGTGCGACTTCGCGAAGAAGATGGCGAAACAAGTCGGCCTTTCGTGCAAGATCATCGACAACTCCCAAGCGAAAAAACTCGGGATGGGTGGCCTCACTGCTGTCGGCGCAGGCGGCTCGGAAAAGCCTGCGCTGATTTGTTTAGAGTGGAAGGGCCAAGGGCTAAGGGCCAAGGGCCTAGAAAAGAAATCCTCCCTAGGCCCTGTCTTATTAGTCGGCAAAGCCATCACCTTCGACACCGGCGGCTACTCACTCAAATCCATGCCCGGCATGCTCGGCATGAAGTACGACAAGTGCGGCGGCATGGCGGTGCTCGGCGCGATGCACGCCATCGCCAAATTGAAACTGCCGATTCATGTTGTGGGTCTTGTGCCTACTGCTGAGAACATGATCGATGAAGATGCGTATCGCCCCAATGACATCATCACTTTCTGCAACGGTGTCACCTGCGAAATCACCAACACCGATGCGGAAGGTCGCCTCGTGCTCGCTGATGCCTTGGCCTACGGCTGCAAGACGTACAAGCCTCGCGCGGTCATCGATCTGGCCACGCTCACTGGCGCGGTGGTCGTCGCGCTGGGCGTGCACTGTGCCGGTGCTTTTGTGAATGATGATGCTCTGCACAAACGCCTCTTCGATGCTGCCGAGCGCACTGGTGAAAGGCTCTGGCATCTGCCGCTCTGGGATGAACACAAGGACTACATGAAGGGCCATCACAGCGACCTGGTCAACTCCGGCATTCGCGAAGCAGGCGCGATTCAAGGCGCTGCATTCCTCTCTAGCTTCGTCGCGAAAGATGGCGACTTTGAGAAGAATGATCTGGTGCCTTGGGCGCATCTGGATATCGCAGGCACCGCTGAATACGAGCGCGAAGTCGGGCCGTTCCCCAAAGGCCCAACGGGTTTTGGTGTGAGGCTGCTCGTGCGAGCGCTGGAGCAGTGGAAGTGAACAGCAAAGGACGCGCAGCCAGGACGCTGCGGCTGAAATCGGAATCACGCCCGGGCACTGTGACTCATTACTATAAAATCTCATGTCCAAAACATGTGTCATCCTCGGCGGCCCTAATGGTTCAGGCAAGACGACCTTTGCCCGTGAGTTTCTGAAGATTTACGATTGGCCGTTTCTCAATGCTGATGAGATCGCGGCGGAAATGTCGCCAGACAATGTGGCGGCGGTTGCGGTTGCAGCCGGACGAGAGTTTCTTCATCGCTTGAAGCACGTCATCGAAGACGGTCGCGATTTCGTTCTGGAATCAACTCTGTCAGGATTGACCTTGCGGCGTTCGATTGAGCGTTGTCGGGAACGAAGTTTTCATGTCGCCATGAACATGATTTTCCTCGGCTCCGCTGACGCCTCCATCCGACGGATCAAAGGGCGTGTCGAAAAAGGTGGACATTTCGTACCCGACGAGGATGTCCGTCGTCGATATATACGAAGCTTGACAAATTTCTGGACGACGTACCGATTCATCGTGGACGAGTGGACGTTGTTCTACAATGGGAATGACCAATTCACGAAAGTTGCATCCGGTGCTGGCGATGAGTTTGAGGTCTATAATGAAGAAGCTATGGGTTGGCTGCTAAACGTCGCACAAGGAGACATGCCATGAAGACGAACAAGATCACTAATGATGTGCGAAAGCGTGCAGACGAGATGCAGCGCATCGGACAGCGCGCTATTGAAAAAGCCAGAGAAGAAAACCGCAAACTCGGCATACCGAACGTAAATTCGCGCAACGGAACGTTGACCTACGAACTTCCCGACGGCACGATCACTTCTGAAAGTCCGTTTGAAAAAGATGGCGGGAAGGCGTGATGCGCGGACACGCTTCGTTCGCCAAGGCGAACGGCAAAATAGAATCACAAACCCAGTTCACGTTTCACTTCGATGAATGCATTCATTGCGAAGTCGATGTCCTCTTCGCTGTGGGCAGCCGAGATCTGCACGCGGATGCGGGCTTTGCCTTGCGGGACGACGGGGTAAGAAAAGCCGATGACGTACACGCCTTTTTGCAGCATGGCGTCGGCGAATTTCGCAGCGAGGGCAGCATCGCCGAGCATGATGGGAACGATGGGGTGCTCGCCGGGGGCGATGTTGAAGCCGGCTTTGGTCATGCCTTGGCGGAAACGTTTGGTGAGGCTTTCTAGTTTGTCGCGGCGCTCGGTGGAACTTGTGAGAAGTTCCAAAGTTTTAAGTGTGGCACCGGCAATGGCGGGTGCGAGAGTGTTCGAGAAGAGATAGGGACGTGAGCGCTGGCGCAGCAGCTCGATGATTTCCTTGCGGCCGCTGGTGTAGCCGCCTGATGCGCCGCCCAGCGCTTTGCCCATGGTGCCGGTGATGATGTCGATGCGGCCCATGACGTGGTGATGTTCGTGGGTGCCGCGACCTGTTTTGCCCATGAAGCCGACGGCATGGGAATCATCGACCATCACAAGAGCGTCGTATTTGTCAGCGAGATCGCAGATCGCGGGGAGGTTGGCGATGGTGCCATCCATGGAAAAGACGCCATCGGTGGCGATCATTTTGAAGCGGGCCTTCTTTTCGTCAGCTTCTTTTAGCCGGGCTTCGAGTTCCGCCATGTCATTGTTCTTGTAGCGGTATCGCTGGGCTTTACAGAGGCGAACGCCATCGATGATAGAAGCGTGATTGAGTTCATCGGAAATGATCGCGTCCTCAGCGGCGAGCAAAGTTTCGAAGAGGCCGCCGTTGGCATCGAAGCAGGAGGAGTAGAGGATGGTGTCTTGGGTACCGAGAAACTCGCTGATTTTCTTTTCGAGTTGGGTGTGAAGCTCTTGCGTGCCGCAGATGAAACGGACGGAGGCCAAGCCGTAGCCCCACCGGTCAATCGCTTCGTGCGCGGCCTTGATCACTTCAGGATGATCCGCCAGGCCCAGGTAATTGTTGGCACACATATTGAGCACGGTCTTGCCGGCCCCGGAAGCAGGCACATCGATGTGCGCCCGCTGCGGCGAGGTGATGATGCGCTCGCGCTTGTAGGTGCCTGCGGTGCGGATGGCGTCGAGTTGGTTATTCAGGTGATTGCGAAAGTCTTCGTACATGAACGTGATCTCAAATCGTGTTAACTATTCCATACTCCGTTCGCCAAGGCGAACGGCTAATTACTCTGCACTTTCACATCACTCCTTGAGCACCATGTCAATGCACATCACCGCCGCGAGGATCAGTTGTCTTGCCGGGTGATCAGCGGGTAGCGACTCGGAGATGCTCAGCACGTAATTGTCAGCCGAGGTGAACATCTCTTTGGCAAGACCATTCCACTTCTTGGCGACGTGGCCTAGTTCCTCTTCACCAGCGAGGAAGGAAAAATCCCAGCTCGTCCACTTGCCCTTGAGCATGCAGACTTCCTTGTCTTCATCATCGAGCACCGCGAACTTGCCGCCTAGTGAAAAGAGCTTTTGTTTGAAGGAGCCGATGAGCGTTTCGTTTTCATCGAAGACGCTCACCTTCGAAAGCCACAGCGAGATGCCGCGCTTGATGCGAACGATCGGCTGCCCATCGGGCGTGGTGATCTCGACATTGAACGGCGTCATCCGCTTGTAATCCGTGAACCGCAGCAGCTTCGTGAAGAAGCCGAGCTTGAGCTCGCGGCAATGCATGATGATTTCCTGCGTGTCAGGATCGAGAATGTCAAAGTTGTTGGCCGCCTTGAACATGCCCACGTGCTCTTTGACGAGGTAGAGATTTTTTTGCAGAAGCGGATGCATGGGGCGACTCCGGAGAAGTGGAACGGGATGAGCGCTTGCTCAGAAATTCACCGGGCCGACACGGCCCGGCTCGCTTGCGCTCGCTCAACCTTCGCTCCAGGTCAGCACCACTTTACCGCTTTGTCCGCTGAGCATCGCGTCAAAGCCTTTCTGAAAATCGGTGTAGTTGTAGCGATGCGTAATCACCGGCGAAATGTTGAGCCCGCTCTCAAGCATCACCGTCATCTTGTACCAGGTCTCGTACATCTCTCTGCCATAGATGCCTTTGATCGTGAGCATGTTGAAGACGACCAGATTCCAGTCGATGGCCATTTCTTTTTCGGGGATGCCGAGCATGGAAATTTTTCCGCCGTGACACATGCTAGCCAGCATGTCGCGGAAGGCGTGTTCGTTGCCTGACATTTCGAGGCCGACGTCAAAGCCTTCGCTCATGTTCAGTTGCTTTTGCACATCGGCGAGTTTGGTGGTGCGGACATCGACGGCGACAGTCGCGCCCATTTTCTTCGCCAGTTCCAGGCGATACGGATTCACATCGGTGATGACCACGTGGCGTGCCCCTGCATGTTTGCAAATCGCCACTGCCATGAGGCCGATGGGGCCAGCGCCGGTGATGAGCACATCTTCACCGAGCAGATCAAACTGAAGCGCGGTGTGGACGGCATTGCCATAAGGATCAAAGATCGAAGCGACATCGCGATCGATTTTCGGATCGTGTTCCCAGACATTGGACATGGGCAGCGAAACATATTCCGCAAACGCGCCAGGCCGATTGACGCCCACGCCTTTGGTGTGCGCGCACAGGTGGCGACGACCGGCCATGCAGTTGCGACAGAAGCCACAGACGACGTGGCCTTCGCCGCTGACGATCATGCCGGGGGTGAAGTCGTGGACGTTGCTGCCGATGGCTTCGATGACGCCGACGAACTCGTGGCCGACGACCATGGGCACGGGGATGGTTTTCTGTGCCCAGGCATCCCATTTATAGATGTGGACATCGGTGCCGCAGATGCCGGTGCGCAGGACTTTGATGAGGACATCGTTGATGCCGCAGTCGGGCATCGGAACCTCTTGGAGCCAGAGGCCGGGTTTGGATTCTTTTTTGACGAGCGCTTTCATGGAGGGAATTCGCTTTATTTCAGGAGGGATAGCAAGTGTACCTCAGTGGAAGGCGGTTGACGAATAAGAGAAAAGTAGTGGCATATGGGGAGCGTCGAGGCTTTTTTGGTAACCGGATTTTGTCTACCCACGGGTTTTTCATTTGTGTCTATCATCGTAACTCGTTTTACATAATGGGATTAACTCATGTCTACGGGTAAACGAGTAGACGTCTATCTTCCTACCATCGACGGTAGAAATGATCGAGCCAGTCAAGCCGAGCAAGCCAGTCAAACCAAGCATAGTTTAGCATGTATTAAACGATATATCAAGAGTAAAATTATTGACGAATATGCCGTACGGTGCCGCTATACGCGGGGAAGTCCAAACTTCATTCAAATGCAGTGCCCTCCCCTAACGCCTCCCCAAGGGAGGGGGATCGGAGACGGCCACGTGCGATCGACCTGTCAGCTTCACATCTCCGCTTCGTCTAACGAGCGATCCCGGCTACACTAGAAACAACCCACGTCCGGGGGCCCGGGGCAGGAAAACGCTCTCAAGGATGACATCCCGCGGCCGACAGCCGTCATTATGGCTAAGAGACCCAACACTATATCCACCGCAAGGCCCGGCTTCGTGCCGCCGCATGCTGGTTCAAACTCTGGTGCATCATCGCCTGCCTCACCCCGGCAGCCTTTGGCATCGACCAGTACGCAGGCGATCCCTTCGCGCTCCATCGCCGATCCGCCTCGCCGCCATGATGGCGTCATCTCCTGGCTGATCATGCTCGCCTGCATGCTGGCTGCTGCGCCTGCCGTGCTCATCGATCTCTACCGCCCCGAAGTCACCGATGCGGGCGAAGCCCAAGCGCTGGCCACTTCCATTCATTCCTGGACGCGCACCAACAGTCCCAAGGCGGCTGGTGAAACGTTTATCGAATCGCTCATCCCCCACTACAACGGCAAGCGCCAGTGGCGCGAGACGCCGGGCATCACCTGGTCGCAGATGCTCGCCTTCCAACTCATCGCCAGCAAACCTGTCCAGACCATGACCACCCAGGCCAGTGTGGACAGCAACGGCAACCTCGCGCTGCCACCGCCTCATAGCTCCATTCATGCCCCCGGTCTCGTTCCCGCGCAGGTGCAATCCGCGATTCGCTTGCAGGCACAGACCGATCTGAAATACATCGATGTCAAAGTCAAAGCGACTGTCAAGAAAAATAACGGCGACGCTGCAACCGCGCCCATCGATCCTGCTGCGGTGCCTGCTGACAAACGTCCGCTGAAAATCGGCGATGAACTGAACATCGAAATTTCCTACGTCGAGCCGCAGTGGCGCAGCGAAGTGAACACCATCTCGCTGATCAAGTATGCCCGCCTGGCCTCGGCGCTGATGGGCCTGATCACCATCGCAGCCGTCTTCTGGGCGGGGCACTCCATTGGCGGGCTGCGCGCCGGTGTTTTCTCCGCACTTATTTGTGCTGCCAATCCTGTTTTCATCTGGCACGCGCGATTGGCCAGTCCGCCGATTCATCAGGCGATGTGGGCGATGCTTTCCATTGCTGCTGCGCTCTGGGCGATTCGTCCGCTGCGCGCTTCGCCTTCGATCGAAAGGCAGTTCCTAGGCTGGGTGCTCTGCGGCTTATGTCTGGGCGGCTCCACGCTCACCATCGGCCCGCTTGCTGCCGTCACTGTCGTTGGCCCCATCGTGCTGCTGCTGCTGCTTTGTCCGCACAGGAGCGGGCACTTCATGGGACTCATCGCTGCTGTCATCATTGGCGTGCTGCTGGTGATGCCTTGGACGGTGCTGCTGCACAATCACGACCCCAATGCTGCCGAGGTCTGGTGGAACGAGCATCAGCCTTTTGGCATGCAGTCGTTCAATATATTTTTTGACAACGTAGGCTCGCGCCTGTTTCTGGTGCTGCTGGCGATGGTGCCTTGGACGCTCTGGCTGGCGGCAGCGGTGGTGCAGCCGTTTAGTATTTCATCCGTCGGCTCGCGCACGCGCCTGTTCCTGGGCTTCACCTGGTTTCTCGCCGCCACCTTCATCGTGTTCGTGCAGCCGATCACGCAGGACATCGGCTCGCTGCTGCCGCTGGTGCCCGCCGGTGCCGTCATGATCGGCCAGCTCTTTCACCACTACGCCGAGATGGCCGGCCAAGGGCGCTATGCCCGGTTCTGGCGCGTGCTGCGCTGGCCTCATTTGCTGCTGCTGCTTTGGATCAGTGTGATGGTGCCGCTGGTCATTGCGTTTCCGCAGCCGTTCATTGATAAGGGTTGGTTCAGTGCGCCGTTCTTTGATGATCCGGGCTGGGGATTCACCATTGGGCTAGGCGTTATCCTCGTCACACTCGTCGGACTGGCCACGCGGCAAAGTTATAAACACTCACCAGGGGGCGCACTGGGAATCACTGCGGCGTGGATGCTGTTGCTGGCTGCCGTCATCGCGATTCCCGCCAGTCGCAGTCCGCATGCCCGCAGTCCGATCCGCAAGGATGCTGCCACCATCGCGGATCTGGCGCAGGAACATCCGATCTACGCTTTGCAAGGCGAAGCGTTTTCGCCCGGCGAAATCCATCCCGCGATTCTGCTTTACACCGGCGTAGAGATTCGCTCGGTGAGTGCGAAACAGATTGATGAAGTAGCGACAAAACAGAATACGACGATTTACCTGCTGAGCAGGCTCAATGCGGACAAGCCCAATGAAAATGCGCAGCTGGTGACGGAGCTGAAGAACACCAGCATGCGATTGTGGAAGCTGGATCCTGTTGATGTAACGGTGCAGCCGGTGGGACGATTGTCGGTGGAGTGAGCGAGAAAGCTTTCAGCTATCAGCATTCAGCTTTCAGCTATCAGCTATCAGCTTTCAGCATTAATACCTTTGTGCCTTGCCTCTTGCGGGCTACAACATGAACGACAACGGCAAAGTCATTCTCAAGGTGCTGCTCTTCTGTCTGGCGTTTACCGCGCTGGCGGGGGTGATCTCGGTGATGTCCAGCAGTAACTCGCTGGGGCAAGTGGTGGGCAGCGGATTCTGGGCGACGTTCTGCGCCTTGCTCATGCTTGCCTTCGCTTCGCGCACGGATAAGAAAACCACGCAGGGCGCGGTGCTGCTGGGCATGGTGCTGATCGTGATTGAGTTCATCATGGTGATGGCGCTGATCTGGCAGGTGCCTCGGATGATGGGCCTGAACCGCGTTGAAGAAAGTCTGCGCATCACCTGTCTGATCATCGTGCCTTGGGGCACCGCGGCGATGATCTTCCTCACGCACTTCGCCACGCCCTTCACGCGCATCACCGGACAGACCGGCCTGATCGCCATCGTCATCTCCTTCATCCTCGCACTGATCGCCGCCTGGACCGGCAACTATTACTGGCAAGATGAGCGCTGGTGGATCACCGCGTGGACTGTGGGCCACGCGGGCATCCTCAGCGCCATCTGCCTTGCGGGTGTCGGTACGCCAGTCGTCGCATGGACCGGCAAAACGCCTGACCCCGAGCATGGCAGCCTGCGCCACTGGCGCTGGATCGGCATCCTCTGCGTGTGGATCATCGCACTGGTGCTTCTCTACCACACTTGGAAAGAATTTCACGTGGGCCTCGAAGGTGTGCCCGCCATTGTGCTGCCGATCATTGGCGCGCTGGGCGTGCTCGTGCCGTTTCTCCATCTTGTGCTGTTTGCGCCGCTCCTGCCCAATCAGCGATGGGTCGGCCAGCTCACCGCAGCGCTGGGCATTGGCACCATGACGCTGCTGACCGCGCTGGCGATCATGCAGGATGAAAACGACATGCTTGGGCGGCTGATCGCTGCCGGTGCCATCGCGACAGCCTGCGCTAGTCTCGCCTTGCTCGTGCTGGCCAGGCTCAATGTGAAAACAACCTTCGGCGAATCGCAGAGCGTTGATGTGCGCATTCATCTGACCTGTCCGCGCTGTCGGCAATTGCAGGATATGGCCGCCGGCGCTTCGCAGTGCAAACACTGCGGACTGAAGATCGAACTGAAATTCGAAGACCCCTGTTGCACGCAATGTGGCTACATGCTCTACATGCTCGAAACCGACAACTGCCCCGAGTGTGGCCATGTGATCAACACTGCAACAGCCGATGTCAGTGCCGACTTGTCCGAGCCGCAAGGCGTAAGCCTGCGGAGTTACGAGAGCAAATCGACTTAACCCGGAGCGCAGCCGCAACGAGCCGCGCCCGTCAGGAAGCGCGGCGGCGCTTTGAATCCCCCACTTCCTTACGGTCGTGGCTCGTCGCGTACCGCTACAGTTATATTGGTAATGCTCTAAGCACTTTGTTCTTCCAAGACTCCGCAGGCTTACGCCTTGCGGCTCGGACATACATGCCATTGCCCTGCTCGGCTTCGCACCCGCTTTGCATTCAAATCAGCTCTTCACTACAATGCTCGGCCCTAACCGTTGGCCCGGCTCGACCGGGTCTACACAACCCAAAACGGAGCTTCATCATGGCAGAATTCACTCGTTTCGGCGGCAGCCCCCGCGTCAAAGTCACCGTCAAGTCGTCCATCGGCCACTTCTACGTTGATTACAAGAACGCGGATGACCTTCGCCGCCTGCTCACCCCCAACGGCAAAATCCAAGGCCGTAAGCGCACCAGCATGACCGCCAAGGAACAGCGCATGGCTGCCCAGGCGATCAAGCGAGCACGCTTCATGGCGCTGCTGCCTTACACCTCGGCGACCGTCTAATAGCCGCTCGCGGCTTCGCTCTTTCGCCGTCACCACTCAACCCAAACATCCCCGACAAACGCGACCCCTCGTCGCGTTTGTTTTGTCATTCCCCCATTCATTCCCCATAGGCGACGGACCCGCCCGCCGGTGTCATGACACGGTGTCACCCACGCCCCGGGAGCCTGTCATGCCGCACGCAGCTTCGCTCCAATTCCCTTTCACTCGCCAAGTCTGCCCGCCTCGCCTCGCCTACAATCGCCTCGATGTCATCCAAAACGATTTCCATACGTGGTGCCCGCGAGCACAACCTCAAAGGCATCGATCTCGATATCCCCCGCGATCAGCTTGTCGTCATCACCGGTCTCTCGGGCAGCGGCAAGTCGTCGCTTGCTTTCGACACCATCTATGCCGAGGGTCAGCGGAAATACATGGAGAGCCTCTCCGCGTATGCCCGCCAGTTTCTCGATCAGTTGCAAAAGCCTGACCTCGAATCGATCGAAGGCCTGCCCCCCACCATCGCCATTGAGCAGCGCTCTGCATCACACAACCCGCGCTCCACCGTCGCCACCACGACAGAAATCTACGACTATTTACGATTGCTTTTTGCGCGCGTGGGGCAGCCAAGATGCTGGCATGAAATAGGAGGGTCTGGGGAGCAGGGCCTAGGGCCTAGAGGGGAAGAAGGCGAAGATAGCGATGCGTCAGCCGAAGATAGTGCGACTACCAAAGTCACCAAGAAACGCCGATCGAAAAAAGACGCCGCCAAGAGCAAAACATCCGCCAAAGAAATCGCCCCTCTAGGCCCTAGGCCCTCCTCCCTTGGCCCTTCCTTTCCCCTGCCCGTCTGCGGCCACCCCATCGAATCGCAATCCGCCACGCAGATTGTCGATGCGGTCAATGCGCTGCCTGAGGGTGCGAAGGTGATGATCCTCGCGCCGCTGATTCGCGGCAAGAAAGGTCATCACAAAGAAGTCTTCGAATCGATGGTGCGGCAGGGTTTCATTCGTGCCCGTGCTGATGGTGAAGTGATCGATCTGCGCGAACTGACCAAGAAGAAGGAAGCCACGCCGTTCACGACGAAGGTGCAGCGGTACCAGGCTCACAACATCGAAGCGGTGATCGATCGTGTCGTCATCAAGCACGATGATGACGCCTCGCGCCAGCGCCTTGCGGATTCGATTGAACTGAGTCTGAAACTGGCCGAGGGGCTGGTGATTATCAGTCATGAAAGTTCTGAGTTCCGAGTGCAAAGTTCTGCGTCCAAAGTCTCGGATGCTCCAACTTCAACTCAGAACTCAGAACTCAGAACTCGAAACTTACCCTGGTCCGACACGCTTTATAGCGAAAAGTATGCGTGTCCTTTGCATCCGGAATGTTCACTGCCGGAGCTGGAGCCGCGGCTGTTTTCGTTTAACAGTCCGTATGGTGCGTGCCCTTCGTGTAGTGGGCTGGGGACGATTCTGGAGTTTGATGCAGAGCTTGTCGTGCCTGATGAATCGCTGTCGCTTAATGATGGCGCGATCGCGGCATGGCGCAAGCATGGCATGCGGTTCAACATTTTCTACAAGCGCATCATCCGCCGGTTCTGCAAGGATTTTGACATCAAGGCCGATGTGCCTTTCAACACGCTGCCCAAGCCGATCCAGCGCATTTTGCTGCATGGCACCACCGATGCGGACGAAACGAAATACGATTCGCACTTTGAAGGCGTCATTCCCAATCTTCAAAGGCGCTGGCAGAACACCGAAAGCGAATGGGTCAAGGAAGCGCTGCACGAATATCAGAGCGAAGCGCCCTGCGAGACCTGCCGGGGGGCGCGATTGAAAGTCGAAGCGCGCAACGTCTTCATCGAGATAGAAAAGGGCCAAGGGCCTAGGGCGAAGGGCCTAGGTTCAGACCCCCTAGGCCCTAGGCCCTCCTCCCTAGGCCCTTCTCTATTCAACCTCCCCTGCGTCACCGCGCTGACCATCGAACACGCCTGCGACTTTTTCAGCAGCTTGCGACTGAGCGCCGAGCAGCAGCTCATCGCCGCCCCGATCCTCAAAGAGATCAACGCTCGTCTGGGCTTCATGCTCTCCGTTGGCCTGGGTTATCTCACGCTCGACCGCACCACCGGTTCGCTCTCGGGCGGCGAGGCGCAGCGCATTCGCCTGGCCACGCAAGTCGGCTCCGGCCTCGTCGGCTGCTGCTACGTTCTCGATGAGCCAACCATCGGTCTGCATCAACGCGACAACGATCGTCTGATCAAAACACTGCGCCATCTGACTGACATCGGCAACACCGTCATCGTCGTCGAACATGATGAAGACACGATTCGCGCAGCCGACTATCTCATCGACATCGGCCCCGGCCCCGGTCGTCACGGCGGAGAGGTCATTGCCGCCGGCCCGCTCGCGCAGGTCCTTGCGGATAATCATTCGCTCACCGCGAAATATCTCAGCGGCACCCTCGAAATCACCACGCCTTCGCAGCGGCGCACGCTCGATCACAAACGCGCCATCACCGTCAAAGGCGCTCGCGAGAACAACCTTAAGAACATTGACGTCGCCTTCCCTCTAGGCGGCATCGTCTGCATCACTGGTGTGTCAGGCTCGGGTAAGTCCACGCTGGTCAATCAGATTCTTCTGCGCGCTGCCCGCAAGCATTTGCTGGCCTCGCGCGATAAGCCGGGCGATCACGACAAGGTGACCGGGCTGACGAATGTCGATCGCATTATTGAAGTGGATCAGTCGCCTATTGGCAGGACGCCGCGCAGTAATCCCGCGACTTACACCGGTGTGTTCGATCTGGTGCGCATGCTCTTTTCGCAAACGAAGGAAGCGAAGATCCGTGGCTACAAGCCCGGCAGGTTCAGCTTCAATGTCAAAGGCGGCCGCTGCGAATCGTGCCAAGGCCAAGGCACGAAAAAAATCGAGATGCACTTTCTGCCAGATGTCTATGTTGAATGCGAAGTGTGCAAAGGCAAACGGTACAACCGCGAGACACTCGAAGTGCGATACCGTGGCAAGACGATTGCGGATGTGCTGCACATGACGGTCGAAGAGTCGCTCGCCTTCTTCGACAATTTCAGCAAGATCAAGGATCTGCTGGCGGCCCTCAATGACGTGGGCCTCAGCTATGTGCAACTGGGCCAGGCATCGACGACGCTCTCGGGCGGCGAAGCGCAGCGCGTCAAGCTCGCTACCGAACTGGGCAAGCGATCCACCGGTCACACGCTCTATGTGCTCGATGAACCGACCACCGGTTTGCACTTTGCCGACGTCGATAAATTGCTGCACGTGCTGGCCCGGCTCGCTGACGGCGGCAACTCGCTCTTCGTCATCGAGCACAACATGGATGTCATCAAATGTGCCGACTGGCTCATCGACATGGGCCCGCAAGGCGGCGACCGCGGCGGCACCCTCGTCGCAACAGGTACACCCGAAGACGTGATGGAAATCGATGCGTCCTACACCGGGCAATACCTCGCACTGCATATGAAACGCATGGAAGCGATGACACGATAATCCGCGATAATCGCAGTGATATTCATGTCGCAGCCGCAGCATCCTTGCTGCGCGTTCTTCATTTCACTTCATCGACGCGCAGCGGCTAGCAATCACATTCCTTCGACCTAAACTATGGGCAGGTCCATCGGTTCTGTTCCCGCTTTTTATGGAGGTTCTTCATGTCCACCGCAACTGCTACCAATCTGCTGCCCGAAGTTGAAGCGTTTCTCGCCACCGCTGTCCACAAATCCTTCATCGGCGGCAAGGAATATGAATCTTCCACCGGCGCGACCTTCACCACCAACGATCCCGGCACCGGCGAAGCACTCGCACAGGTCACCAATCTTTCTGCGGCTGATGTCGATGCAGCCGTGAAGGCAGCACAGAAAGCCTTCGACAAATCCGGCTGGGCCACGATGAGTTCTATTGATCGCGGTGTGCTTCTGCACAGGCTCGCCGATGCGGTGGAAAAACATCTGCCGATCATCGCGCAGATCGAAGCGCTCGATGCTGGAAAAATCGAAGCACAGGCGCAAGGTGATGTCGCCAACTTCGTCGCCACCATGCGCTGGTTCGCTGACCTGGCGCAGCATGTGCAACGTCGAAACGCCTTGGCCGTCAAGCAGCATGAAGCCTGGACGATGCGGCACCCCTGGGGGCCTTGTGGCTTTATTTTCCCGTGGAATTTTCCTTTCCTTCTCATCGGCTGGGGCATCAGCCCGGCTCTCGCTGCTGGCAATACCGTCGTCATCAAACCTGCGGAAGACACGCCGCTCTCAGCGATCTATCTCGCCCAACTGGCCAAGCACGTAGGCATTCCCGATGGCGTGATCAATGTCGTCACAGGCACCGGCGAAACCACCGGCGCTGCGGTTTCGCAGCATCCCGGTTTCAAGCGCATGAGTTTCACCGGCTCACCCGAAGTGGGCCGGCTTGTGGCGGAGGCTTGCGGCCGAAATCTTGTACCTGTCAAACTCGAACTGGGCGGCAAGGGCGCAGCGGTCATCTTTGAGGATGTCGATATCAACGACACCGCCGACAAACTCGCCGGGGCCATCACGTTTCACTCTGGCCAGGTCTGCTGCGATGCGACGCGCTGGCTGGTGCACAAAAATATCTATGACAAGTTCGTTGCTGCCGCGAGCGATCGGCTTAAGAAAGTGACCGTCGGCTACCAGATGAATCAGGCGTCGCAGATGGGCCCGGTGGTCAGCGCCAAGCAGCAGAAGCGCGTGCTCAGTTACCTCGACAAAGGCGTCGCCCAAGGCGCGAAGATGATCCTCGCAGGCGGCGCTGCTACGGTCGAAGGCAAGAAGGGTTTTTATGTGAAGCCCGCCCTGCTTGCAGGTTCATTGGATAATGATGCAGCCCGCGAAGAAATTTTTGGCCCCGTCGCTTACATCACGCCTTTCGCCAGTGAAGACGAAGCGTTGCAACTGACCAACTCCACCGATTACGGCCTGGCCAACAGCGTCTGGTCGAGCGATCTTGGCAGGTGTTCACGCGTCGCTGAGGCGATGTGTGCCGGCAACTCCTGGATCAACGCACACAACCTCTTCCCCCACGGCGTGCCCTACGGCGGCGTCAACAAATCCGGCATGGGCGGCGGCGTCAACTCCGTCGAAACGCTCTTCGACTACTGGCGCAGTGTCAGCGTGGTGCGGCCGTTGTAATCATCATCGATTGGCGCATCATCACTCCGTTAGCACCGGGCTAAGCCCGGTGCTAACGGTTGGGCCTTATCCATTTCAAGAAGTGAAATCATTCACCCAACCCAAGAGGCACATTCCATGGCAACAGCGCCACTGACATACATCGGCTACGTCGGCATGGGCATCATGGGCAGCGCGATGGCTGCGAATCTGCTCAAGGCGGGGTACGAAGTCACCGTCTTCAACCGCAACGCCAGCAAGTGTGATGCGTTGAAAGAACAAGGCGCGAAAGTTGCCGCGTCACCGGCGGAGCTTGCCGCGCTCAATCCGCAGGTCATCTGCATCAATGTCAGCGACACGCCCGATGTTGAAGCGGTGATCTTCGGAGAGCAAGGCATCATTCACGGTGCCAAACCCGGGCTGATCATCGTCGATCACTCCACCATCAGTCCGACAGCGACGAAGGACATCGCCGTTCGTCTGGCACAGCAGAATATTACCTTCCTTGATGCCCCTGTTTCCGGCGGCGATGTCGGCGCACGCAACGGCACCCTCTGCATCATGGTTGGCGGCCCCTTGGAAGTGTTTGATCATTGCCTGCCGATGTTCTCAGCGATGGGCAAAACCATTGTGCTCCTGGGCGAAGCGGGTATGGGTCAGGTTTGCAAAGCATGTAATCAGGTCGCTGTGGTGTGCAATCTCATGGGCGTCTGCGAGGCGATGGCGCTGGCCACGCGATGCGGGCTGGATGTGAAGAAGATGATCGAAGTGGTCGGCGGCGGCGCGGGCTCATCGTGGCAACTGGCGAACCTTGGGCCACGCATTGCTGCGGGCAATTTCGGGCCGGGTTTCATGATCGATCTCGTCCTCAAAGATCTGGCGATTGTCGATGACACAGCGCGAAAACTCGCGCTCCCTTTGCAAGCCACCAGCCTGGCGGAGTCGCTCTTTCGGGCCGTGAAAGCAGACAAAACCCTAGGCGACGGCGGCAAGCTGGGCACCCACGCGATGGCCAAAGCCATCGAGAAACTGGGTGGGTTTTCGTTTGCATGAGGTCTGGTCGATTGTGGGGTATCGATTCTTGCGAATCAGGGAAATACAGGCGATTTTAGTTGCCCGCTGCCAATCGCTTGGTTAGACTTGTATAAGTTCGACATGGCCGCGCAGTCCACACGTGACCGGGCTGGTGCAGCGAATTGATTTCATTCTGGATGAACGTTCGTTTTCATCCTTGTCCACTTGGGGAGAATATCGAGCTTGCCTTTTCAAGCTGACAGAGGAGTTCCCAATGCAGAATCATCGCCGTCAAGGGCGGGGACCAGCGGCTTTCACCCTACTGGAGATGTTGCTTGTTGTTGCGCTGATTGTGCTGCTGATTTCATTGCTGCTGCCTGCGCTGACGCAGGTTCGTGAAACTTCTCGCCGGGCTGTTTGTGCTGCGAATATGGCGGGCATTCACCGCGGCGTCGTGGCCTATGGCACATCCAATCAAGGGCGCATCTTCATTGTCCGTGGCAGAGCTGTGCAGAAAGCATTCAACGCCATCGGAGCCGATGTGCATGGCAATCGCGTCTGGGATCAGGACATCGACTGGGTAGATGCGATGGCCACCGTCGGACTGGCTGTAGGCCCCAAGGTCAACGTCGGCGGCTCGCTGGTTCACTACCAGCCTTCGGAACTTTGGAACTGCCCAAGTAGAGCCTACAAAAGTCAGTGGGAAGTCAGCTTCCCACAACTCGTGGTGGGCTATCAATACTTCGGCGGCATCGACAAGTGGACCAATCCCTACGTCGGCAGCATGACCGCACGCAGCCCGCTCTCCACCAAATCCGACGGCGGCAGGACGCTCATCGCCGATGCCGCCATGAAGATTGATAACGTCTGGGGCGGCGGCCGGGCATCGGCCTACGGCGGACTCCCCGCCCATCGCGATGGTGCCAACGCCTACCCCGCAGGCGGCAATCAAATGAGCTTTGATGGCTCCAATCAATGGGTCGAATTCAAGAAGCTCATCTTCATCCACTCCTGGGGCGGCTTCGCCCGCACTGCCTACTTCTATCAGAAGGATCTTGGCACCTGGAATCCTCCCGCGACGGCTTACGGGCAACCTTAAGCCGCTGAGCCGACGATGGGTAGGCCTGTTGAAAATGCGGATGTGAAAGCGCATGCGCGATGGCCTCTTGGCATCTCGCCGCGCGATGCCCTATGGTATTTGCATGACCACACTCCACGGCAAACATCTCATCGGCGACACCACCAGCGCACAAGGCACGCTCACCTTCCGCGCCATCAGCGGCGCAGGCGGGCAGCTGATGGAACCCGCTTTCCATGAAGCCACTGAATCCGAAATTGATCGCGCTCTGAAACTGGCAGATGAATCATTCGATGCGCTGCGAACGCGCAGTGCCGAGGATCGTGCGGCACTGCTCGATTCGATTGCTGAAGAGATCATGGCGCTGGGCGATGGACTGCTCGAACGCGCGCATGCCGAGACGAGTCTGCCCATGGGTCGCCTCACCGCTGAGCGCGGCCGCACCGCCGGGCAGGCGAAACTCTTCGCCGCCATGATCCGCGAAGGCTCCTGGATCGATGCGGTGATTGATCGCCCTTTGCCTGATCGTCAGCCGTTGGCGCGGCCTGACCTGCGCAGGATGCTCGTGCCCATTGGCCCCATCGTCGTCTTCGGCGCGAGCAACTTTCCACTGGCCATCAGCGTGGCGGGCACCGATACGGTCAGCGCTCTGGGCGCGGGTTGCCCGGTGGTGGTCAAGGCTCACCCCGCTCATCCAGGTACCTGCGAGCTCATGGCCGGCGCTATACAAAAAGCTCTGAAGAAACACAATTTTCCTGCGGGCTGCTTCTCGCTCATCCAAGGCGCAAGCCATGAGGTGGGCATCAATCTCGTCAAGCATCCGCTCACCCGCGCTGTCGCTTTCACCGGTTCTCTGCGCGGCGGCAAAGCGCTCTGGGAAATCGCTAACGCTCGCCCTGAGCCGATTCCTGTTTACGCAGAACTGGGCAGCGCTAATCCTGTTTTCATTTTGCCCCAGGCACTGGAACAGCGCAGCGAACAGATCGCGCAAGGCTATGTGCAATCCACCAACTTAGGCGTCGGGCAATTCTGTACCAACCCCGGCTTGCTGCTTGGCCTCAAAGGCGAACCCTTCACGAAGTTCACCACTGCTGTCGCCGCAGCAGCGCAGGCCACCGCGCCGCAGACGATGCTCCACGCTGGCATCCGCGATGCGTACGTTCAAGGCACCGATGCGATCGCCAAGACGCCGGGCGTCACGCTGGTGGCCAAGTCGGCGCAGGCTGCTGATCCGCATCTGACGCAGGCGGCGTGTGTGATGTTCAAGACGGATGTGAAAACCTTCGAGGCTCAGCCGGTGCTTCACCGCGAAGTGTTCGGCCCGACGTCGCTCATCGTCGAAGCAGACACCGCAGTTGAGCTTGAAACCATCGCCCACCATCTCGAAGGCCACCTCACCGCCACGATTCATGCGACTGATGAAGACCTGAAAAATCACGCATCACTGGTGCGAATTCTCGAACGCAAGGTCGGCCGCATCGTCATCAACGGCTTCCCCACCGGCGTTGAAGTCGCCCATGCCATGCACCACGGCGGCCCCTACCCCGCGTCGCTCGATGGCCACTGGACCAGCATCGGCAGCGCATCGATCTACCGCTTCGTCCGCCCCGTCTGCTATCAAGGCTTCCCCGATGCCTCGCTGCCTGCGGAGTTGCAAAACGGCAACCCACGCAAGATCTGGCGCAAGCTCGATGGCGAGATGTCGAAGGATGCGGTGTGATTCAAACAACGCAAGATATTTAGCCCCGGCCTTAGGCCGGGGCTAAAGGTCAGCAGGCAACGGCCGCTGATAAAAGTGCAGCGTCATCGAGCCATAATTGTGTCGCTTGGGTTCCATCCAGCCTTCGACGATTTCCGTCTCGATTTCTGCGGGTGTTCGCACCATGCAGACGCCGCCTTCATCCATGTGAGGCGTCAGAGCCACGAGAATATCGAGCACACTTTTGCGCGAGGCTTCCTCTTCCATCATCACATAAGGCGGGTCGCAAAAGACCAGCTTGATCGGCTTATGCGACAGCGAGAGTATCCAACTCGTCGCCATCGCATTGACCGAAAGCACCTCACTGCATTTAGTCAGACCAATCTCGGTGATGTTGGTTTCGAGGCGCTCTTTGGCGCTGCGATCGCGCTCGATGAAGGTGCAGTGATCCATGCCGCGTGACAGCGCTTCGAGTCCCAGGCTGCCGGTGCCTGAAAATATGTCGATGACATTGCCGCCTTCGAGAAGGCCCGCAGCCCAGAGGCGATCAAAGACCGCGACCTTGACGCGATCGGTGATGGGGCGCGTGGTGGCCTCGTCGATAGGAGGAAGAAGCTTTCGGGAACGATGTTTGCCGCCGATGATTCGCATGGGGCAGATGATAGAGGAAACGAAAAAGCGGGAAAGCGAGAGAGCGAAAAAGCGAGAAATCAGAGCCTTCCGATAGGAGCGATCTGGACCTCCGATTTCACGCTTTTTCGCTTTTCCGCTTTCCCGCTTTATTTTTCCTATCATCACCGCATGTCCAAGCACAAACACAAGAACAAAAACAAGAAACGCATCAAGAACCTGACCGCCAAGAATGCGGACAAGTTCGATCTCTACCTGCGCAGCGTGCAGGAGCCGCTGGCAGAGATTGATTTTTTTGATCGCGTTTATCGCGCCGAGTTCGGCAAGAAGGCGATGCTGCTGCGCGAAGACTTCTGTGCTGCTGCCGCGGTCTGCTGCGAATGGGTGCGCACGCACAAGGATCGCAAAGCCGTCGGCTACGACCTGGATGAACAGACGCTGCAATGGGGCCGTGACCACAACCTCTGCAAACTCACCGAGCAGGAGCAGCAGCGCGTGAGCCTCATCAAAGGCGATGTGCGCGACGCGAGCAAAGAGAAAGCTCAGATCATCGCTGCTGAAAACTTTTCCTTCTTCCTCTTCCGCACCCGCGATGCCTTGCGTGATTACTTCAAATCAGCCCTGAAAAATCTCGCACCGCAAGGCATCCTCGTCACCGACATGATGGGCGGCGGCGACTGTATGAAGGAACACAACGAAGACACCCGCAAAATCCGCATCGAAAAAGATGGCATCGTCGGCATCCCCTACAGCAAAAACGTCAAGCCCAACGACTCGCCCGTCTACGACAAGACCAGCTTCAAATACATCTGGGAACAAGACACCTTCAATCCCATCACCCACCACGGCACCTACTTCATCCACTTCCGCTTCAAAGATGGCACCGAACTTTCCAACGCCTTCCGCTACGACTGGCGACTGTGGTCCATCCCCGAAGTGCGCGAGCTGATGCTCGAAGCCGGCTTCAGCAAAGCGGATGTCTACTGGGAAGGCCCGGGCAAAGATGGCGACGGCGATGGCATCTACAAGAAACGCGAGAAGGTCGAGAATGATGATGTCTGGATCGCTTACGTCGTCGGCGTGAAATAAGCTCGTAAATAGGCCCGTAAATAGGCCCGTGCAGAATTCGGATGTGCTGCTCCACCGTGCTCTACAATGGAGCCTCATCGCACGATGCTGACCTTCGCTTTCATCTCGCTGGGCGCGCCGCTGATGCTCTTGGGCATCGCTGCGATTGCGCTGCCGATCGCGGCACACCTGATGAGCCGTCGTACCCGGCAGCACATCATCTTCCCCACCATCCGCCTGCTAATGGAATCGCGGGCCACGCAATCAAACCTCTACCGCGTCAGAAGGTGGATACTTCTGCTGCTCCGCTGCCTGGCGCTGATCATGATCGCCATGGCCTTCGCCATGCCTTCGTGTACGCCGCAGCGCACCATCGAGCCGGACTCTCAAAGTAAGACCGGCGGCGCGGCGGTCATCTTCCTCATCGACACCAGCGCCTCGATGCAGCGCGATCCCAAGTCCACCGGCGGCACATCGCTGCTCCACTCCATGCAGGCCATCGCTCAGCGCTCGCTCGCATCGCTCGAGCCAGGGCTTGATCGCGTCAACATCGTCTTCGCACAGGCCAAGCCTTTCGCGCTGTTTCAGTCACCTGCGGGCAAGCCGATTCTTAGTACGAATCACGCAGCAATTGAACAGAGTCTGGGCAGCATCGAGCTCACCGCCGAGCGCGCGGACCTGCGCGGGGCTCTAGCGATGGCGGGGCAATTGCTCAGCGAGGCGCAGAATGTGTCGCAGCGAAGGCTGGTCATTCTTTCCGACATGCAGCAGAGCAACTGGAAGGAGGTGGAACACGCCGCCGATGGAACATCGATATTGCCCAAGGGCACGGTGGTCACGCTGCTGCCGCTGAAGATTGAGGATGCCACCAATGTCGCACTGAGTGAATCGCGCAGCGAACCGGCGATGGTCATCGTCAATCAGCAGGCGCTACTCATCACCAAAGTGACGAATCATTCGAGCAGCGGGCGCGACGTTGCCATCGCAGCGCAGCTCGATGGTCAGCCCATCGGCGTGCGCACGATTGCACTGGCTGCCCGTGAATCGCGCGAGGTTTCATTTGAAACGACCATGACCACGCAAGGGCGACATCGTGTGGAGTTTTCGCTGACTGATGATGCGCTGGCGCTCGACAACAAGCATTATCTTTCTGTCGAAGCGATGCAGCGCATGCAGGTGGTGGTGGCGGGTGATGATGATCCTGCGGCGCTCGGATCCGCCTCATATTTCATAGCTAGGGCGCTGTCGCCGCGTGGCGATGCCAGTGATCTGATTGAGGTGCGACACTTGCTCAGTCTCGATCTGGCGCAGGCTGATTTGAGCCGGGCGCAGGCGCTGGTGATTAGTGATGTGGCTGAACTTTCACCTGCCGCCAGCGACGCTGTGGCCAGCTATCTGCACCAAGGCGGCGGCGTGCTGCTCTTCACCGGAATCGCCTCCGCCCCCGCGCTGTTCACCTCATTACAAGACGCATCGGATCGCTTTGTGAAATCGCAGGACGCTGCGGCAAATCCTGCCGGTGCGACATTGCCCATCATGCCTTGGAAGCCGACGCAGCTTCGCGATTTTTCGAGCAGCCCGCAGCCGATGCGCATCACCAGTGGCACATGGAACTCACCCGTACTCACCGAGTTTGATGAATCAGCCAGGCAGACGCTGTCGCAGATTCGCTTCCACCTTGCGTGGGCTGTCGAACAATCAAATCCACTCGCCAGTGAACTGCTTCGCTACAACGACAACACCCCCGCGCTGTCGCTGATGAACATCGGCACAGGCAGGCTGATCGTCGCCAATTTCAGTCCGTCACTACAGGCCAGCGACCTTGGCAAATATGGTTCGTTCGTCGCACTCTCGCACAGCATCATGCGCCACCTTCGGCCGCGCCTGGACTGGCGCAGCATGGCCACTGTCAGTCAGCCGGTCTTTGCATCGGTGCCCATTCCTGTAGGCGAGCAGCCCGGCGCGATCGTCATCGAAGGCCCCGGCGGCAGCACGATGACGCCCCAGCTTTCGCGCAGCGATTCGCGCATGTCGGTGATGCTGCCGCGCACGAAAGCCTCCGGCTTCTACCGCGTGCTTCGCAACGATCAAACCGTCGGCGAAGTCGCCGTCAATATCGATACACGTGAAAGCGACCTGCGCACTCTCGATGCGTCGGCCATGACCACGCTCTTCAAAAACGACAACATCACCATCGATGTGCAAAGTGCGCAGGCCGCCAGCGATGGCCTTGATCTGCGTGGCCAGCCGTTGTGGCACTGGTTCATCATCGCCGCGATGGGATTCATTGCCGTTGAACTTGCACTACTGACTGTTTGGAATCGTTAGTATTGCATACGCACTACACGCACTGCGCTTTTTCGCGGCCATCGTCTTTATGCCTTCTTTCCTCAGCTACATCTTCCGCTCGCCGCTAGCGCCACAACATGTGTGGGCCATGGCCATCGTGCTCGCACTACTTGCGGCAGTCGTCTACGCGCGGAACATGCGGAGGCAGCCGACGATCAGTCTGTTTCTGCTGGCGATGCGATGGGCGGTCATCGCGGCATTGACCACGCTGCTGATGGGCCCCAGTGAACTCCCCCCCGCTGGCCCTGCAAGCGTCAAGCCGCCGCTGCATATCTATCTGGATTCATCGGCTTCGATGCTCACGCCTGATGTGCGCGGGCAATCGCGCATCGCCTTCGCTCTCAAACACTGGCTCAGTGATGAGCAGCTCGCAAAGCTGCGCGAACATTTTGATGTGCAACTGTTCACCTTCGATGCGAATGCTGCGCCGCTTTCTACGAGCGAACTAAAGAGCACGCCGGAACAGCTCGCCGCAGGAACGACCTCGCTCATCGCGGAGAATCTCACGCAAGCAGTGCTCGATCTTTCGGCCAGTGGTCCTGGCGCTGCGATGCTCGTGCTCAGTGACGGTCACGATTCGCAGGGGCAGTCGCTGGCGCAGATTGCTGCGGTAGCGCGCTCGCGCTCGACTGTGATTCATGCTGTCGCTCTGGGCGGCAAGACCGCGCAGCAGGATTTGTCACTGGGAGCGACATTGTCGCAGCGATTTCTCATGGCCAAAGAACCGGGCACTATTTCCGTGCGCATTCGTCAGACAGGTTTTGATCAGGCCGTGTCGCAGCTTCGCATTGAGCAAGGGGCCACACGCAGCACACAGCCGATCACTTTCAATGGTGAGCGCGAAGTGGAAGTGACCTTGCCGATTCAGCACGACATGCCGGGCGTGTATGAATACAAACTCACCATCGATCCTGCTGCTGGCGAAGTCGAAGTCGGCAACAACACGCGCACGCTTTTCGCCGAGGTCACAGGCGAGCGCATCAAGGTGTTACTCCTCGAAGGCGAGCCTTACTGGGATACGAAATACCTCGCCCAGTCGCTGCGCAAAGATGCATCGGTTCAGCTCACACACATCACCCAGATGACCGCGAGCAAACAGTCGAAGATCATCACCCGTGGCAGCGAAGATGCCGTCGCTTCCGTGCCTACCACTGCACAGGACCTGGCGAAATACAACGTCGTCATCCTCGGCCGAGGCTTGGAGAATGTCATGAGCATCGAGCAGGCCCAGCTGCTGCCCGCCTTCGTCAACGAACAAGGCGGCCACCTGATCCTGGCCCGCGGAAAGCCCTACAGCACAACATCAGCGCAAGGCATGGCGCTGGCTAAAGCATGGTCGGTGCTCGAACCGGTCACATGGAACGGAAGCGGCGAACTGATCGAAGATGTGTCCTGGAAACTCACACTCGCTGGCGAAGGAGAATCCTGTTTCGCTTTTGATTCGCTTGGCCACAGCGCACCGCGTGCGCTTTCCGTGCTGCGTGCTTACAGCGCGATGGAGAGCGTTGATCGCGTCAAGCCGGCGGCGCAGGTTCTCGCTTATGCCGTGCCTCATGGTGCAGCAGCGAGCGCGCCTACCGGAAGCAGCGCGATGCCTGCGCTCGTTCGCATGCAGGTCGGCTCAGGCCATGTCGTCGCCATCCTCGGCGAAGGGCTTTGGCAGTGGAGTCAGCTTCCGCCCAAGTTCAAACAGTACGACGGCATGTACGATCTCTTCTGGTCAAACCTCGTGCGCAGTTTGGCGATGGGCAGTCGCTTTCAGCCGAATCAGGATGTGTCGTTGGAACTGAGCACGACCAATGCACGCCTTGCTGATCCGGTGACGATCACTGTCATCACGCGCATCATGCCTCGCGATTTTGATTACGCACCGAAGATCACCGTCACCGATCCTGCGGGCAAGCAGCATGAGCCTGCCGTGCGCAAGCTCACCGGTGGCACGCGCTATCAGGCGACGTACAAGCCTTCGCAGACTGGCGTGCATCAGGTGCAACTGGATGCGTCGCCGCTCAAGCCTTCGCCGCAGGAGCGGAAGTTCAGCGTTTACTATGAAGACATCGAGCGCTTGGAAAGTTCTGCTGATCCCGATGGCATGCGAACTCTCGCAGAGCAATCGGGTGGCAGCTTCTTCACGCCCGATGAAGCAGCCGAGTTGCCTGCACAACTTGCACGTTCGCTGGCTGCACAGATCAAGCCGAATCAGCCTGAATATGTGTGGAATCAGGGCTTCGTGCTGGCGCTGCTGCTAATATGGACAGGCCTCGAATGGTTAGCAAGGCGAGGGGTGGGACTGCTTTGAGTCATCCTTGAATCCATGCGTAGGCATCACGGCCAAGACCATGAACCACGACTCACTCAACAACCTGCTGCGCTCCACCGCAAGGCTCGTTCGCCTGCATGTCGCCATGCGCGCTGCTGCGCGCGGGCTGTCGCTCATCGTCGTTGCGCTGCTTGTTGCCGTGGCTGTGGATGCGATGTTTGCCTTGCCTGTTGCGGGCCTGGTGATGGTCGATGTCATTCTCATCAGCCTCGCTTTGGGTGCGCTCGGTTACGTCCTGCTTCAAACGGCCAGCGCCAGGTTTGATCGTCAGCGCACCGCTCGCCACATCGAAGATCGTTTGGAACTTTCACAAAGCGATCTGATCAACGCGGTACAGTTGGCCGATCAATCCGGCGACGCCACAAGCCTCGCCCTTCGTGACGCAACGATTGCCAAGGGTCACCGCTTCGCCGCCACGCTGATCCCATCTCAGATCATCGACAAGCGCCCCGCCCAAACCGCTTGCGGCTACGCTCTTGCCGCGCTGCTCATCGCAGGCATCGCGTGGTTTCTCCTTCCCTCGGTCATGCAAACAACGCTGGCGCGATATGTAAATCCTTTCGGCGATCTGCCACCGTTCACACTGGTCAACTTTCAGATTGACCATCCTGCGGAGGTTTACGAAGGCGAACGGGCTGACATCCGCGTCACGCTCACCGGCTCGAATCTGCCTGAGCAGGCGAATATCGTTTTCATCGATACGCCTAGCAACAACCAGAACATCACCGCTTCGCATCCAATGCTGCGAATGACTGAAACCACGCAGTATCTCTATCCCATCGAGAAGGCTGACCGCACTCGCCATTTTTATGTGAACACATCAGCGGGCCGCAGTGAAAAGCGAACGATTCGCGTGCTGCCTGTGCCTCGCTTTGAGAGCGTGATGGTGACGTATGAGCCGCCCGCCTACACCGGCTGGAAGACGACCAGTGAACCCCTTTCGCAGCAAGGCATCCGCGCTCTGGCAGGTACGAAAGTGACGCTGACGATCAAAAGCAGTCTGCCGCTGGCGGAAAGTGACATGACGCTTGAGTATGAAGTAAAGCCTGAACTTCTTAGCAGTTCACCCCCAGCGATCACGGATCCATCAGCACTGCGGCTTCGTCCGCTCGCCAGTGATCCGACGACGGCGTCGGTCCTTCTGGATACGAATGTTTCTTCAACATTTCATATTCATCTGATCGCCGACAACGAACAGAAATCGCGCAGCCTCAAGCCGCTCACCGGCAAGATTGAAGTCCTGCGTGATGAGCCGCCGCGTGTTGCGATTGTCGAGCCGATGGAGCGACAGATCATCGCCCCGGTGGGTTGGAAGGTGCCGGTGGTGATTGAAGCGGAAGATGATGTGAAGGTTCAGCGCATCTCGCTTTTTCATCATCTCAATGATGCAGCCAGCACTGAAACCCATCTGCCGCTGCTATCACGTTCCGCATCGCAGGTGCAGGCGAAACACGAAATCGATCTGGCGAAACTCAACGCCAAAGCTGGCGATGTCATCACCTTCTTCGCCACGGCTTACGACAACTATCCATTCGCTCAAACGAAATCATCCAAACCCGAAGGCGCCAGCAACATCGAAGGAGTGCTGGGCCAATCGACCGACACCGAGACCTACACGATCCACGTCATCTCGATGGAGGATTACCAGAATCACGCGCGGTCGCAGTATCAGATGGAAGAGATTCTCGCGGAGATTGAGCGCTTCGATCAGCTGCTGAAAAATCTTGATGATCAGCGGGCAGCGCTGCTTGCTGAAGCGCAGGCCCTAGAAAAGAAGATCGCAGATCAAGGCGGCGTGCCGACGGCTGAGGATGAAAAGCAACTGGCGTTGCTGAATGAAAAGCTCGCCGCTTATGCCGAGCAGCAGTGGAAACTGGCCAAGGAAATGCGCGATCGTTCAGAGCAGCCCAATCTCTATGACTTTGAACGGGCCTATGCACAGATGCTTGAGGGCCAGGCCAATCAGCTCGATCGCGGTGCCGAAGATGCGACGAAGCTCAAGCGCGAAAACGAATTCAATCAAAGCGAAAAGCCCGGCGACAAATCCGAGACGACGCGACATCTAAAACAAATGGCGCAGCAACTCAAACGCGATGAAGCACGCATAGATGAAGCACAGGCCAACACCAAAGCAGCCACCGGTGACATGGCGCTGATCGAAAAAGCGGACCGCATCATGGGACAGGCCCAGCGCGTGCCTTCGCTCGTTGAAGCTCAGCGCGATCTGGCGAATCGCCTCGCGCCCTTCAAGGACAAGAAGGAACTGACACCCGCCGAGCAGATTCGCGCTCAGCGATTGGCGATGGAACAGCAAGCCTTGAAAGAAGAACTGTCGGAGATCGTGAAGGAGCTCGAAGAAGCAGCCAAGGCTGCGGAAGCGCAACTGCCCAACATGGCTGAGAGTGCCCGCGATATTGCTGCGAAGATTCGCGAGATGGACATTCAAAGTGATCAGGCGGGCGCTCAGGAATCAGCTGCTCAAGGCGATGGCACCAAGGCTCACGCGCTGGCGGGCGCTGCGGCAGACAAGCTCGAATCATTACTGAGCCAGGCGGAGAACATGGAAGCACAAGGCCAAAGCGATTTCGCCGATGCGAAGTTTAAGTTGCAAAAGCAATCACTGGGCCAGGGTTTGCAACAACTGTCGCAAGGCCGCAACCTGCCCAAACTGGGCGAAGGCAAACCAGGTCAGAGCAGCTCAAATAATTCTTCGCAGATGAATATGGCTGGCGCGAAAGGTTTACGCGGCAAGGTCAGCGTTTATGGCCCGCGCTCCACCGGACAAAGCTCCGCGCAAAAGCGAGGCGGCCGCGATGGCACCGGCAAAGGCACCGCCACCGGCGCTGATGCGTCGCAGGCCACCGCCGCCGAATCGCTCTCACCCGACACCGCCACCCAGCGCGGCAGCGGAGCCACCGCAATCCCCGGCGTCCCTTCACGCTACCGCGATCTGGCAGAACAATATTTCCGCAGACTCGCAGAAGAATCGAAGTAAACCCACGACAAGCGACAACCAACGCAGCGACGTCTATTGTTCATTGATTCAGTCACCCCCGTTTAGCGCCGGGCCAAAGGCTCGGGCTCCTCCGCCCTTCGACAACGACAACCTCCTCCACCGAGGCGCACGATGAAAACGATAATCGCAGCAGTCGCCATTCTCGCCGCAACCTTGTCGCTTGCCTTCTCACTCTCCGCTGAAGATGCCCGCCCCTTGGCACAGCGCGAGCAGCGACTGGGCGTCGTCAAGTGCGCCAATCTCGTCTATGCCAACAACAAATCGAGCGTCTGTTTCTCCGATCAGTTTCTCGCTCAAGCCGCCAAGGACACCAACACCAAAACCACCGGCAAGTTCACCGCCATCCGCGCCGATGAAGTGGAGCTTTACGAATACCCCTTTGCCGTGATGACCGGCGAAGGTGCGTTCGTGCTCACCGCTGCTCAGCGCGACAACCTGAAAAATTACCTGACGCGCGGCGGCTTTCTCCTCGCTTCCGCCGGCTGCTCCAGCCCTGAATGGGCGGCCAGTTTCAATCGCGAAATCAAGACCATCTTCCCGACGCTTGAAATGAAGAAGCTGGAGATGTCCCACGAACTTTTCCGTACGGTGTACGAGATCAAGGAACTGACCGCCAAGCGAAATTCCACACCTCATCTGAGCGGCCTGGAAATCGATGGCAAGATCGTCGTCGTCTTCACCGAAGATGGCCTCAACGACACCGCCAACGCCGGCCCCAATTGCTGCTGCTGCGGCGGCAACGAAATCCGCAACGCGAAACTCATCAACGTCAACCTGCTCGCCTACGCGCTGACGCACTGACGCACTGACAACCATGACAACCATGACAAACTCGTTCGCCAAGGCGAAGGGCTAATTATGAATGCCCTGATCGCGCCCATCTGCCGCAGTCGCACCTCGCGCCTGTTCAGGCGGTACCGGCTAAAATGGTCGGCTCGCCTTGGAATGGGACCTTTTTGTGCCCGACGATCAACCTCGAAATTACCTGCTCTCCTACTTCATCCGCGCCCTCACCGCCGTCGGTGTGCTGCTGCTCTGCGCGTTGATTGTCTCCGTGCTCCTCGCCACTGCTCCAAAGGCAGGCCAGGTGCAGACGGTCATCACCCCGCAGCCTGTGAAAGTTTTTGAAGCCCATCAGGTCACCATGCAGCGGCAATGGCGCGGCTACGGCGTTGCTGCGGCCGTCGATCGAGCAGACATCCCTTCGCGCGTCACCACTACCGTTGTCACGATTCCCACCGAGATTCAAGCCGGCCGCATCGTCACCGCCAAGACCACCGTGATCGCCCTGCTCGATGCCACCGATTTTCAAAGGCAACTCGATCAGGCCAAAGAGCGCTTAGCCGAGCTCGATGCGCAGCTCAAGCTGATTGATGTGGAAGTCCTCCGGTACGCCCAGCGGCTCAAGCTGGAAGAAGAAGATGTAGCGCTCGCTCGAACAGAAGGCGAGCGAATCGAACGCCTCGTGAAGATTGATGCCGCCAAACAATTTGAATCAGATGGAGCCAAGCGAGCCGTACTCGCAGCCCAGCGAATAGCACTGAGCACACAGGAACTCATCGACAAGATTCCCGCCAGAAAAGAGGCCCTCAAGGCCATGCGCGATGCGCAGGAATCGGTGCGACTCGCTGCCAAGGAGAATGTCGATCGTTGCACGATCACCAGCCCGATCGATGGCATCCTTCAGTCGGTCGATGTGAAAGTCGGCGAGAGTCTTTCGCCGGGCCAGCGCGTCGCTCGTGTCGTCAGTCTTGCGCGCATCGAGGTGCCTGTGCAGTTGCCTGTGGCGGCGAGGCCGGACCTGATCCTGGGCGGGCGCGTGGAGCTTCGCGCCACCAACGAAACCCAGCACTGCTTCGACGCCACCATTGTTCGCATCTCGCCGGCGGATGATTCGACCACGCGCACCATGACCGTCTATGCCGAGGTCATGCAGAAAAATATCACCGAGCGCTTTGGCACTGCTGAAGGAGGCAACCTCATCACGCCCGGCCAGTTTCTCGCCGCCACCAGTTGGAGCGATTCGACCGCAAACAGATGGATCGTGCCTCGCCGGTCCATTCGCGCTGGTCGTGTGCTGGTGGTCGAGGGTGGCATTGTCAGCAGCAAGCCGGTGACGATTGATTATCTCGATGAAGGTGCCAATGCATCCTTTGGCGTGCCCGATGATCAGTGGGCGGTGCTGACTAGTGACAATCAGCCTCTCAAAGCTGGCGATCTCGTGGTGCTTAATGCTTCTGTCTCACTGCGCGATGGCGACAAGGTTTCGCCGGTGAAAGCAGTGTCGGATGTGACGGCTGCGCCGGACAAGACGACTGCAGAAAAGACAACAGCGCCGCAGCCAACGCCGTGACTCGCCATGTCCAACGCACAAGGCGCAATGGCATCTCCTTGTAGGACACCAGCGTCCGCGACTCGTTGAGTCGCGGCTCAACAAAACCGGCTCCACTAAACCGCACCGAGTTTTCTCATGAGTCTTTCCAGCTTCGGCGTTCGCAAGCCTGTGCCGGTCAATCTGCTTTGGATGGCGATCATTGTCGCGGGCGTCATCTTTGGGGTGACGCTGCGCCGCGAATTCTTCCCCGAGGTCAATCCCGATCAGGCATTCATCACCATGCCTTACCCCGGCGCTTCGCCTGAAGAAGTCGAGGAAGGACTCGTACTCAAAGTCGAGGACAAGCTCGCCCAGCTCGATGAGATTGATGACATGTTTGCCACTGTCGCTGAAGGCGGCGGCGGGATCACCATCGAGTTTCGCGAGGGCATCAATGTCAGCAAGGCGCTCGATGAAGTGGAGCGCGCCGTTGATTCCGTGATCGATCTTCCTGCGGAGGCGGAACGCATGCAGGTGCGACTCTTTGAGCCGATGCTGCCGGTGATTCGTGTGAATCTGTTTGGTGATGCGGATGAGGATGCGATGAAGCGCGCCATCCGAGGTGTGCGCGATGATCTTCGCGATCTGCCGGGCATGGGCGAAGTGCTCGTTTCCGGCATAAGAAACTACGAAATCCGCATTGATGTGAAAAACGAATCGATGCTTAAGCATGGCCTGAGCCTGCCCGCCATCAGCAGTGCAGTGCGCGGCTGGATGACCGAAGTACCCGGCGGCACGGTGCGCACTTCCACGGGCAATGTGAAGGTGCGCACGATGGGGGTTCAGGAGCGCGCCGCAGCCATCGGCTCCATCGTGCTGCGCGCGGATGAGACGGGCAGCGTCGTGCGCGTCAGTGATGTTGCGACGGTGCGCGAATTGTTCATCGATGAATCACTGATGACCCGATACAACGGCAAACCAACCGTGAGTTTGACGGTGTTCAAGGTTGGCCAGCAAGACATCGTGACGATGGCGGAGATGGTGCGGGCGTATGTGGATGGTCGCAACAACGTACCGTTTCAGCCGGGCACGATTGAGAACCTTCAGATTCAAATGCAAGGCGAACCGAAGATGCAGGCCCGGCAAGCGAAGCCCATCAAACGGCTACTCGCCTGGGAACTGGGACGAAACTCATCGCGCTCGCTGCCTGCAGATACCAAAGTTGCCTCGTCTTCCGATCTGGCCCGGTTCGTCGAAGGCCGACTCGATCTGCTCGTTCGCAACGCGACGACCGGCGGCATTCTCGTCTTCATCGTGCTCTTTCTCTTCATGAGTTGGCGCGGCGCGATCTGGGTTACCACCGGTCTGTTCACCGCGATCATGGGCACGCTCATTCTCATGTCGGTGTTTGATGTCACGCTCAACTTGCTCACCATGTTCGGCCTGATCGTCGTGCTGGGCATGCTCGTCGATGATGCGATCGTCATCGCAGAAAACATTGAGAGCCGTTACTTCAAAGGCGAAGCGCCGCTGCTCGCTGCAACCAACGGCGCAGAGCAGGTGATGTGGCCGGTCGTGGGCACTGTGACCACGACGGTCGTTGCATTCTTGCCACTGATGTTCATCAAAGGCCGCATCGGCGATCTGATGGGCGCGCTGCCTGCGGTGGTGATGTGCGCTTTGGCGATGAGCCTGGTGGAAAGCTTGCTCGTGCTGCCCAGTCACATGGGGCACAGTCTGGCGAAGAAGGAAAGACGCGCGGGCAGCGCAGGCAAAATGGCCGTTGCTTACGGACGTTTTGAGCAGTGGCGCGATCGCTACTACTTCGAAAAGGTCGCTCCTTTTGCCGGTGCGATTGTCGGTACCTTGATGCGCTGGCGCTACGCCACCATCGCAGGAGCGATCGGCATCACGATGATTGCCTTCGCGATGATGCAGCCCTTTCCCAGCGGCCGGGTGAAGTATGACTTTCTCTCCAGCAGCGACTCGGAGACAATCATCGTGGATGTGCGCATGCCCATCGGCACGCCGATGGCGCGAACGGATGCCGTCGTCGCACGCATCGAAGCGATGGCGCAGGCGCTCAGCGAAACCAAAAGCATCGAGTCGATCATCGGCCAGCGCAGCAACATCGACACAGGCCAATCGGAAAACTTCTCACCACACGTGGCGCAAATTTTCATCGAGCTCAAAGCTGTGGAAGAGCGCGATCGCGAGTCGCCCGTCATCGTCAACGAAATGCGCAGCAAGCTTGCGGGCCAGCTCGATGAAGTGGAACGCGTGAACTTCTCAGAAATCACCGGCGGTCCAGGCGGCCCAGGCATCACACTGCGCGTGCGCGGCGAGGATGTCGAGCGCATCGAAGCCGCCGCCAATGAAATCAAAGCACTGCTCGCTGAGCAAACCGGTGTCGTCGATATCGTCGATGACAACGATCTCGGGCAGATGGAACTTCGCGTGAGTCTCAAGCCTGGCGCTGCGGCTCTGGGTTTCACATCGATCGATATCGCCCAGCAGATTCGCGGGTTTCTGTTTGGCCTCGATGCCCACACTTTCGCAGCCGATCAGGAGGATATTGATGTTCGCGTTCGCCTCGATGAAAAATCCAGACGGAGCCTGACGGAGATTCAAAACAGTTGGATGGTCACTCCGCAAGGCAAACTGGTGCCGCTGACGGAGATTGCCGAGGTCGAGGACAGCGTGACCTATTCGACGATCAAGCGCGTCAATCGTCAGCGCTCGGTCACGGTGACTGCATCGACGGTGCCGGGCATCAGTCCGGAGATGGTGCTATCGAAGATCGATCTCGATGCGTTTCGCGCCAGCCATGCCGGGCTGAGCATCGAACTCGCAGGGCGACAAGAGCAGCAGGCCGATGCGTTCGCTTCGATGCCTTTGGGTTTTGCTGCGGCGATGCTGATGATTTATGTGATTCTTGCCTGGCTTTTTTCGAACTATCTGCAGCCGTTTCTGGTGATGGCGGCGATTCCTTTTGCGTTCTTTGGCGTGGTGATGGGGCACTGGCTTCTGAGTTATGACATGACCTTCCTCAGCATGATCGGCTTCGTCGCGCTGATGGGCATCGTAGTCAACAACTCGTTGGTGCTCATCGAATTTTTTAATCACGAGCGCGAAGTGGGTGTGAGTGTTTTCGACTCGCTCATTCATGCTGTCGAGAGCCGACTGCGCCCGATGTTCCTCACGACAACGACGACGGTCTGCGGGCTGCTGCCGATCATCGTCGAGCAGTCGTTCCAGGCGAAGTTTCTGATTCCGATGGCGATTACGCTGGCGTTTGGATTGATGTCATCTTCGGTGATGGTGCTGTTTGTTTTGCCGAGCATTGTGATGGTGGTCGATGATGTGGCTGCGATTCGCTACTACCTTTGGAATGGTCAGCGAAGGCCGATCGCGGATGTGAGTGAGCAGGCAATTGCGTCGCAGGTGTAGGCGCACGTGTAGGGAGCGATTCTTGAAAACGCTGGTCTGGTTTAGAAATGATCTGCGAATCGCGGACAACACCGCGCTGGCTGCGGCGATGGCGCAAGGCGGTGGTGCGGCTTCACTGTCAGGCGTTCTTCTTATTGCCATGGAGCAGTGGAAACAGCACGACTGGGGCTTGCCCAAGATCGATTTCATTTTACGAAATGCTCTTGCCTTGAGTCAGTCACTGGCGGCGATGAACATTCCATTGCACGTGATCGCTGCTGAGCGATTTGCTGATGCGCCAAATGCACTGTTGAAAATCACTGGGGATGAGCGCTGTTCGCATCTCTTCTTCAACAAAGAATATGAGGTGAACGAAGTATCTCGCGATGAAGCGGTCACCAGTGAATTGCGCGCAGCAGGTGTGAAGGTAAGCGCTTTTCACGATCAGACGGTCTTGCCACCGGACCAGCTTCGCACCGGCGCTGGGCAGTTTTACCGTGTCTTCACGCCTTTTAAGAACAGTTGGATCAGCGCGATCAAAGAGCGCCTGCCGCTATCAACCGTTCGCACAATCAAGGCGGCGGCGGCATCCCCGCGTGAATCAGAACATCCATCCGATGATCTGCTTCGCCATGCGATCGCCAAAGTGAATTGCCCTGCAACGATCACAGCGATGTGGCCCGCAGGTGAAAGCGAAGCAAAAGAGCGACTGAAACGCTTCACGCAACAAGCGATTCGCACCTACAAAACTGCTCGCGACTTTCCCGCGCTCCAAGGCACCAGCGCCCTGTCGCCCTACCTCTCCGCAGGTGTCATCTCCGCGCGTAAGTGTCTCACCGCAGCCATCAGCGCAAACGATGGACAACTCGATTCAGGCGATCACAACATCACCACATGGATCAGCGAACTTGTCTGGCGTGAGTTCTACCGCCACGTCATGGTCGGCTTCCCGCGCATCTGCAAGCATCAACCCTTTCGCAGCGAGACCCGCCGCATTCAGTGGCGCGAAAGCGAAGCTGACTTTCAAGCCTGGTGTCAGGGCGAAACCGGTGTGCCCATCGTCGATGCCGCAATGAAGCAGCTCCTCGCCACCGGCTGGATGCACAACCGGCTGCGCATGATCACCGCCATGTACCTGACCAAAGACCTCTTCATCGACTGGCGAAAAGGCGAACGCTTTTTCATGCAGCACCTGGTCGATGCTGACCTCGCACAAAACAACGGCGGCTGGCAATGGTCCTCCTCCACCGGCACCGATGCAGCCCCCTACTTTCGCATCTTCAACCCCATCAGTCAGAGCAAACGCTTTGATCCGCAAGGCGAGTTCATTCGTCAGTATTGTCCGCATCTTGCCGGGCTTGATGACAAGATGATTCATGATCCATCGCAGCTACCGCCGCTGATGCGCGGTCAGCTCGACTACCCATCACCGATCGCGGATCACTCGAAGGCGAGAGCGCGGGTGATGGAAGCGTTCAAGGCGATCAAGTAGGCA
>ENA-ORBV01000655-ORBV01000655.1-microbial-mat-metagenome-genome-assembly--contig:-NODE-655-length-78555-cov-10.603328_pt1 | contig 78555 bp, 49 predicted proteins | sample MGYA00237777_ERZ505514 | MGnify/ENA primary metagenome ERZ505514 (study PRJEB26160, sample SAMN06269048) | microbial mat metagenome | isolation source: Oligotrophic lake microbial mat | place...
CGCCTTAGTCTCGTGGGCTCGGAGATGTGTATAAGAGACAGGTTTGCAAACCTTGGCATAAGTAAAGATATGTTATGGTTGGGCGAAATATCCCAACCGGGCGAAACATCCCAACCGGGCCAAACATCCCAACCTGGCGAAACATCCCAACCGGGCCAAACATCCCAACCGGGCACAGCAACCCAAAAGCAAGTGCCCCTACAACGCATCTCCGGAAAAACACAAAACGGCATTCCGCTGAGCATCCTCGTAGCCCGGGAGCAGGATGCCGATGCCGTTTGGTTTCAAACCACCAGCAGCGAAGCGCACCTGCAAGCCCTTCGCCCGGAAACTGACTTTTTTGCCGGAGACGAAACAGCCATATACGCCAGCGCAGGGTTGTCCTGGATTGCCCCGGAAATGCGCGAAGGGCTGGACGAGATCGCGCAAGCGACCAAGGAAACCACGCCTCGGTTGCTGGAATTCAGCGACCTGCGCGGAGCCGTGCACAACCACAGCACTTGGAGCGACGGTGGGGCGACGATTGAGGCAATGGCCCGCCAATGCATTGCCATGGGGTTGGAGTACCTGGTCATGAGCGACCACAGCCGAACGGCAGTTTACGCGGGAGGACTGAGCATAGAGAGGGTTGAAGCGCAAGGTCGCGAAATTGACCAACTCAATCAGAAACTGGCCCCGTTTAAGATTTTCAAGTCCATTGAGTCGGACATTCTGGGGGACGGCAGCCTGGACTATCCGGACGATGTGTTGGCGCAATTTGATTTGGTCATTGCGTCTGTGCACAGCGGGCTAAAAATGGACGAAACACGGGCGACGGAGCGCCTGCTTCGCGCAATTGCCAACCCCTACACCACCGTGCTGGGCCATCCAACTGGGCGGCTGCTGCTTTCCCGCCCCGGCTATCCGATTGACCATGCGCGCATAATCAGGGCCTGTGCCGAGCACGGAGTGGTGATGGAGATCAACGCCAATCCATGGCGACTGGACCTGGACTGGAGCTGGATTCCGTTGGCACGAAAGCAGGGGGTGCTCCTTTCGATCAACCCCGATGCCCACGCTCTGGGCGGCCTGCAGGACATGCACTTTGGCGTCCTGGCGGCGCGCAAAGGTGGGCTCACTGCAGACGGCACGTTGAATGCGATGAACCTGGGTGAGTTTGAAGCATGGCTTCTGCAACCAAAAGCCACACGCCGATGAAGTCTTATTTAAGTCTGGTCAAATTCAGCCACACCATTTTTGCGCTTCCTTTTGCGCTGATTGGGTTTTTCCTGGCGGTACAGCGGGATGGCTATGGTTTTGAATGGTCGCTGTTTGGGTTGGTGCTGGTGTGCATGATTACGGCGCGCAATGCCGCAATGGCTTTTAACCGATGGGCGGATCGGACCATTGACGCCGGCAATCCGAGAACGGCCATCCGGGAGATTCCCGCTGGCCTGATCCGGGCTGAGCGCGTCCTGGGTTTTGTCTTGTTAAATTGCGGGTTGTTTGTGGCGGCTGCCGGGCTGATCAATCCGCTTTGTCTGGCGCTATCGCCGGTGGCGCTGGCGGTGGTGCTCGGGTACAGTTACACCAAGCGCTTCACGCCGCTTTGTCACCTGGTCCTCGGTCTCGGATTGGCAATCGCGCCGACCGCGGGTTACCTGGCCGTCGCAGGGCATTTTGACGCCCTTCCCCTGATTTTCTCTGCGGCCGTGCTCACCTGGGTCAGCGGGTTTGACATCATCTATGCGTTGCAGGACGAGCAGTTTGACCGCCAACACGGGCTCCGATCTATTCCGGCCTGGTTGGGCAAAAAACGCGCATTGACCGTCAGCTCCGGCCTCCATGCGTTGAGCGCGTTGTGCCTGATCGGGGCCGGGCTTTTTGCCGGGTTTGGCGGCTGGTATTGGGCTGGAACTGCCGTATTCATTGGTCTGCTGATTTACCAGCACACCCTGGTTCGCCCTGAAGACCTGAGCAGGGTCAACCTGGCTTTTTTTGCCACAAACGGAGTGGCCTCGGTGCTTTTCTTCGGCTTCGTGTTGCTGGAGCTTTTCCTCGGGGCAAGGGCCCCTGCTTAGCCTGCAACGGAAAGGCGTAATTTTGCAGTATGGGGAGGATTATGGCCTTCGATTACGGAACAAAACGCACCGGCATTGCCGTGACCGACCCAGGGCGACTGATTGCTACCGGTCTGGCTGGCATCAACACGCCAGCGCTCTTTACCTTCATTGCCGATTTCGTGAAGCGCGAGCCGGTCACGCTCTTTTTGGTGGGCTACCCGCTCGGTCTGGATGGAAAACCCACGCATGCCACGGAGCCCGTCGAGGTGTTCCTTCGCGGACTCGCCAAGCGCTGGCCGGCCATTCCCCGGGAAACAGCGGATGAACGCTTCAGCTCCCGCGAAGCTGTGCGGGCACTGGTGCTAAGCGGAGTCCGGAAAAAAGCCCGCCGGGACAAACACCTGGTGGATGAAGTCAGCGCCACCTTAATTTTGCAGGAATACCTCGAAAACCACGCACGATGATTTTGCCGATTGTTGCTTATGGCACGCAAGTGTTGCGCCGCAAGGCAGATGACATCGCGCGCGAATACCCGGAGCTCCGCGCGCTTGTGGCCAACATGTGGGACACCATGTACAATGCGAATGGCGTTGGACTTGCGGCCCCGCAGATTGGGTTGAGCTTTCGCTTATTTGTAGTTGACTCCGTGCAGCTGGAAGACGATGAGGATCGCGAAATGACGCAAAGCGGCATTAAAAAAGTATTTATTAATGCCGAGATTCTGCACCAGGACGGGACGCCGTGGATGTACGAGGAAGGCTGCTTGTCCATTCCTGACATCCGCGCAGAGGTGTCCCGCCCCGACCTGATTCGCATTCGCTATTTGGACGAGGACTTTGTGGAACACACCGAAGAATATGACGGGCTCAACGGCCGGATCATTCAACACGAATACGACCACATTGAAGGCAAACTATTCACCGACCGAATCGGTGCCTTGAAAAAGCGGCTGTTAAAAAACCGATTAGAAGACATCAGCAAAGGCAAGGTGGACGTGCGCTACAAAATGAAATTCCCGCTGAGGTGAGAGGGCGGTAAGGGGTGCGAGAAGGGGGCCTTAAGCAAGGCTCAAACAACGTCAAAACCTGATGCGAAAAGCCAGCGATTCAGGAACCAGGCGCAAGGTTTAGCCGCTATCGGACCTTTTTAAAGTCGCCGCGCTTCCAGGCCTGGATGAATTCTTGCCAGGCAAAAACGTTAAACAGTTGAATGGGCGGAGGCTGGCCAGCCCAGTAGTATTTGCGCGCCTCCTGCCGAAAAAAGAAGTCGTTCGCTTCGTTGCCATCCATGGGCAACATGAGCCCCATTTCACGGAGTCGCTCCCGCTCCAGGTTGGCCCGCGCCCGATCCATGTAATCATCAGGCACTTCTAGCGCCAGAAAAGCGTCTTTGAATTCCTCCCTTGTGGGCCAGGGATAAATGATGGTTGCCGCCAGGTGAATGGTATCCGTGGTGAGCAGCTGTACGATGGAATAGCGATTGGCCTCCAGGTTTCCGGGAATGCGGTACCCGCGGGTTTTGAATCCTACACACGAAAACTGAATGGTGTCGCCAGGTTCGGCAACCAGCGAGAAAAAACCTTGAAAATTGGTAATGCTGCCTCGCCCGTTGCGAAGGTTGTAAACGGTGACATAAGGAATAGCGCGAAGGCTGTCAGACGACATGACCACCCCACTGAATTGAATCAGGCTGGAACGGTTAGTTTGTCCAGCCAGCGACGCGCTGAACAGGAGCAGCAGAGCAATGCTGAGGGTCCGAAACACTGCGGCTAAAATACGCGAAATCCGGGCTTTGGCGGCCGCGGCTTCTTTTGGTAAGATCTTGCCAGCCTGGCACTACAAACTCGCCATGCTAAAAAAAAAGAAACCGGCCGTGGTGGGCCGGTTTCCTGACTGAACAACCATCAAGGTTGGGTGGGTATCGGAGATTCGCTTGATAGCGCGGATCCCGGAATGGAGGCTCGAAAAGGGTCCGTTGCCAAGGCGTCCTGCGCCAGGGCAATGATTTCAGTCGGGTGAAGGGCGGCGCTGGTAAGCCTAGTGGCAGGGGCTTGTTCACTGCTTCCATAGGCAAACAAGCCCGGGAAGAAGACCTTAACCCCGACGTGCAGGAAGAGGATAACCGGAAAGGCGGAGGAAAGAAGGATCTTTTTCATGGCCAGGAATTGATTGATGCTTCTAAACTATCCGACAATTCATGGTTGAAAAAAGACAGATTACAGCCTTTGCCGAAGATTGCCACGGCCTGCTGCATCCGCACAATTGGATAAAACGAGCCAAAAACGCTCTTAGAAGATCAATGGCTGTTGCAAACCGCCTCGCCACAGCTTCTATTTTCGTGACAGAAAAAGGACTTTGCCACGTTGCCCGGATCAAAATCCTTTGAATTAGCGCAAAAAAACAGCCGCTCCTGAGTAGGTGCGGCTGGAAAAGACGAACTATAAAAGGTGTTTTGTTGATTACTCAGCTGCCTGAGCATCGAGGGTCGGGCAAACCATACAACAGAATTAAGGAGTTACCCTTACCTTTTTAACGATGCGCTCCGAATCGGTGAAGGCCGTTACGAAGTAGATGCCAGGATTGAACACGTCTAGTTCAATTCGGTGGGATTTGAGCTTGCCTGCGAAGCGGTAAACTTCTTTACCAACCAGGTTGTGCAGAGTAAGAATAACCTCGGTTTCTGCACCGAGATTGATTTGCAGGAAGTCGGAGGCCGGGTTGGGGAAAACATCCGCGGTGAGCAACGGTTTTTCACGCCCGGTAGCTAAGCGATTGGGGCTAGCATGAGTTGACGTTTCGATTTCATCGGCTTCGCCTCCGCCCTCTGAGGAACTTCCCCCAAGCGTGGTAGCAAATTGAAGCAACGACGGATCGTCGCGGGAACCGGAAATGTTGTCTTCTTCAGGCCGCCCACCATCGTCATCTCTGGAACGCTGTTCGATTTGCGCCTGTGCACTGCCGAGGCCTAAAGCCAACACGGCAATCAGGGCAAACAAGAAGCGGAAAAATGCGTTCATAGGGCAATCATTTAAAGAGGAAACCGACATAGCTCTTAGGAAGATAGACAAATTCCGGTCGGAAAAAGTTTCCTCCAGCCTAAGATAGAGCAAATCTCAAGCCAGTTCTAACCATTGCGGAAACAAATTTAGCGATTTGCCGGAGGCCGTTTGACGACTATAAGGGAGAAAGCTGACAATATAGCATTGATTATCAAAACTTTAGATGACAATTTTTTAACTCATTTTTGGCATTTGCCGATAAAATCGTGACGGGTCTCTTCTGCTTCGAATCACTAAATGTGTACGTTTGGGCAATAACCGCAGTGCTTGCAATCCAGCAAACCCTTTCAAATCCTTCAGACCTTCGCGACCGGCGAATGGAAAAAGTTGGCCGATTATCTGGCTTCCCCCGCGTTGAACCGCAACGAAAAGGTGGCCGAATTCTTCAACCTGCTCCTTCCCTATCGCAATAATTTGGATGCTGCTGCCTTGGATAGGGAGCACTTTTATCCTAAGCTCTTTCCCGGCGAAGCGTTTGACGACAAAAAACTGCGCTACCTGCTCAGCGACCTGGCCAAAGTGCTGGAAGAGTTTTTGGTTTGGACTGCCTTCCGCGACGAAGAGTTTCAACACGATCGGTTGCTTTTAAAAAGTTACCAGCAACGCAAGCTGGACAAATACTTCAACGCCGCTTTCCAGTTGATGGAAAAAAGGTTGGAAGATCACCCCTATCGCGATGCGGAGTACCAGAGCATGGTCTTTTTTAAAGAAGAAGCCCGCTTTCAATTCAACAGTACCCGAAAAAGCCGCCAGACCGAAACCAACTTGCAAAAGGTGGTGGATTCTCTGGACGTTTACTTTCTGGCCAACAAGCTTCGTTACAGTTGCGAAATCCTGAACAACAAAGGGGTAGTGAATGTGGCCTACGACCTGTTCTTGCTCGATGAAATTCAACATTTCCTCCGAAATAGGAATTTGGAGCAACACCCGGTCATTGCTATTTACCACCAAATTCTGCGCACACTGCGGGAACCGGATGAGCCCGAACATTACGAGCGGCTGTTGCGGTTGTTAGAGGAGCACCGCGCCTTATTCAAACCACAGGAAGTTTTCGATATGTATGTTTATGCCAAGAACTATTGCATCATCAAAATCAATAAGGGACACGTTGCCTACACACGCAAACTCTTTGATTTCTACCAGCTAATGCTCAGCGGCGGCATCCTTTTTCGCGAGGGAAAGCTGACGCAATGGGACTTTAAAAACCTGGTGTCGCTCGGGCTGCGGCTGGAAGAATTCGACTGGACCAAACAGTTCATGGAGCAATACAGCGATAGGCTGGCCCCGGAACACCGGGACAACGTGCGCTCCTTTAACCAGGCCAACCTGGAATTTCACCTGGGCAATTTTGACCGGACCTTGAGCCTGCTGCAGGAAGTGGAATTCACCGATGTGTATTATCACCTGGATTCCAAGGCGCTGTTGCTGAAAACATATTACCAAACCGGCGAATGGGACAGTTTGCAATCGCTGATTGAGGCGTTTAAAGTGTACCTGAAACGCAACCGTTCTATATCGGAATACCAGCGGACAGTTTACGGCAATTTGGTGCGCTTCACCGCTACCCTGCTGCGCTACAAGCGCGGCCGAAACGTGAGCCTGGACGACCTTGCCCAACAGATTGATTCCTGCAAGGAAATCGCCAACATTGCCTGGCTGAAAGCAACGGTGGAAAGGGAAACACTGCAAAAAACGACGAAACGACCAAAAAGATAGATATAGCTATGTTCTAATGACCGCAATCCGGTCTTTTTCGAGGTACAACCGATTGTCCACATCAGCTTTGGAGAATACTTCAGGCCGTCCGAACAACCGCTGGTGTAGCGTAATTTTACGGCCTCAATTCTACCTTTCATGCCACTTCCGCAAACGGATCTTTTCGCTGCTCGTCACCTTGGCCCCCGAGACGTTGATCAAGCTGCCATGCTGCGGCAGATTGGTGTTGGCAGTTTAGAAGAACTCATGGATCAGACGGTTCCCCCGGCCATCCGCCTGAGGCGTCCCCTGGAGCTGCCTGCCCCGCTACCGGAGCATGAATACCTTGCTCATATTCGTCAGGTTGCGTCTATGAACCACGTGGCCAAGAGCTATATAGGGCTGGGATATCACCCTACCGTAGTCCCGGCGGTTATCCGCCGAAATGTACTTGAAAACCCGGGGTGGTATACCCAGTACACTCCATACCAGGCTGAGATTGCCCAAGGCAGGTTGGAGGCACTCCTCAATTTTCAAACGGCCATCTCCGATTTGACCGGCATGGAGATTGCCAATGCTTCGCTTTTGGATGAAGGCACAGCCGCTGCTGAAGCGATGCTGATGTTCTTCCACGAAGCCAACAAACGCAAGGTAGAGCGGACCATTTTTTGGGTAGAAGACCATTGCTTGCCGCAAACCATCGAGGTAGTGCGCACCCGTGCAGAACCGCTGGGCATTGAGGTTAAGGTGGCCGCTTTAGCGCAGATTGCCCCGGATGCCCATTCGTTTGGCGTGCTTCTGCAATACCCCGGCCAGGACGGCCAGATCCGCGATCCTCAAGCCTTGATCAATAAAGCCCACGAAGTTGGCGCTTTTGCCGCCATGGCTTGCGATTTACTGGCCCTCGCGCTGCTTAAAGCACCCGGTGAACTTGGTGCAGATGTCGCTTTGGGAAGTGCTCAGCGCTTTGGCGTTCCTATGGGGTTTGGTGGACCACATGCGGCCTTTTTCGCCACGACATCCACCTTCAAACGCTTGCTTCCAGGCAGGATCATAGGCGTTTCTGTAGACCGCCACGGCAAAGCTGCCTTGCGCATGGCGTTGCAAACCCGCGAACAGCACATTCGCCGCGAAAAAGCCACGTCTAACATTTGCACGGCGCAGGCTTTGTTGGCGATCATGAGCGGTTTGTACGCCGCCTACCACGGCGAGCACGGCATCCGCAGCATCGCGGGAAAGGTTCACGAAGCCGCCATCCGGCTTGAGGCCTCGCTCACGGCTATGGGTTTTGAACAGCGCAATACCGCATATTTTGACACGCTTCGCATTGGTCCTGGGCGCGCGGGCAAAGACTTGGAAACGCTGGCTGAACGCGCTGAAGAGGCACACATTAACTTCCGCTATTTTGACGATGGCGATGTCGGCATCAGCCTAAACGAAGCGGTCACAGAGGCCGATTTGGGCGAAATTGTTCGGTTGTTTCACAACGCCCGACAGCGCGATGCCGAGCCTGTGCTTGCCTCCGTTCCTGTTGCCGCCCGAGTGCTGGTCAAACTGACCCGGGAGAGCCGATTTTTGACGCATCCGGTATTTTCCAGCTACCATTCTGAAACGGAAATGATGCGCTACATCAAGCGGCTCGAGAACCGGGATCTTTCGCTTGCACACAGCATGATTGCGCTGGGTTCCTGCACCATGAAACTCAATTCAGCGGTGGAATTGGAACCCGTCAGTTGGCCGGAGTTTGGCGGAATTCATCCTTTTGCTCCGGAATCGCAAACGGCAGGCTATCGCCAGATGATCCTGGCCCTTGAAAATTACCTCTGCGAAATCACGCGATTCAGCGCCTGTTCCCTGCAACCGAATTCAGGTGCCCAGGGCGAGTATGCGGGGTTGATGGTCATCCGGGCCTACCACCAGGACCGGGGCGATCAGCACCGGACGATCGTGCTTATTCCCTCATCGGCCCATGGTACCAATCCAGCAAGTGCAGTGATGGCAGGGTTAGAAGTGGTGGTGGTTTCCTGCGATGAACTCGGCAACATTGAGGTGGATGACCTCCGCGCCAAGGCTATCGCTCACCGCGATCGGCTCGCCGGCTTAATGGTCACCTATCCCTCCACGCACGGTGTTTACGAATCGGCGATTGCAGAGATCTGCGAGATCGTGCACGAAAACGGCGGTTTGGTGTACATGGATGGTGCCAACATGAATGCCCAGGTGGGGTTGACCAGCCCGGCCCATATCGGGGCTGATGTCTGCCACCTGAACCTGCACAAAACTTTCGCCATTCCGCACGGCGGGGGTGGTCCCGGTATGGGCCCCATCTGCGTCAACGACAAGCTGGCCCCATACCTTCCCGGGCACCCGCTGGTAGCCACGGGCGGTGAAAAGGCCATCGGTCCGATCAATGCTGCTCCCTGGGGCAGTGCCTCGATCCTGTTGATCTCCTACGCCTACATTCGCTTGTTGGGCGGACAGGGTTGCACCGACGCAAGCCGCGTGGCCATCCTCAATGCCAATTATCTGGCCAGTCGCTTAGCCGATTACTATCCCGTGCTCTACCGCGGAGAGAACGGTCGGGTGGCGCATGAATTCATCCTGGATACCCGCCCCTTCAAAGCTTTGGGTGTTGAAGTCGAAGACCTGGCCAAGCGCCTGATCGACTACGGGTTCCACGCGCCGACCATGTCCTTCCCGGTTGCCGGCACCATCATGATTGAGCCCACAGAAAGCGAATCAAAAGAGGAATTGGATCGCTTCTGCGACGCCATGATCGCTATACGCGCCGAGATTCAGGATGTGGCTGATGGCCGCATTGATGCCCTGGATAACCCGCTCAAAAACGCCCCACATACCTTAGAAGAAGTGACGGCAGATGCCTGGAACCACGCCTACAGCCGGACCCAGGCCGCGCAGCCACTTTCCTGGATTCGCGATCGCAAGTTCTGGCCCTATGTGGCCCGAATTGACAACAGCTATGGCGACCGAAACCTGGTCTGCACCTGCCCACCCATGAGCGATTACGCGGAGTCAGCCCCCGCGGAGGCAGCGGCAATGGCCTGACCCCTCATTGCCTTGATGGGCCTCATCACCTTGACTGCCCTAATAGCTTTGGCCAGGGGAGGCAGTTAGTGTGCAGGTTTATCGGGTGATGACTGCTGGTTGGGCATACCGGGAACCGTCTGCTCCTTGCCAAAGCATGGTGTAGATTCCCGCTGACCAGTTTTGCGTCTGCCAGGCTAATACCTGTTCGGTTCCTGCTCCCGCTACGGGTTGCCATGCTGCTATCCTGCCCTGAGCGTCAAAAACTGTCATGGTGCCTCCTTCATTCCCCGGGAGTAAACGGGTGAACAATTGTTCTTGCGCAGGCTGAGGGTAAATGGACCAGGAGGCGGGAAAGCCAGGGGTAGAAATGCCATCACAAATACCGAGCGAAACGGGACCTAAAATAGCGGGGCAACCTGATTCAGAAACGTAGGATAGCCAGACATGGGAGACTCCGATCTCGTTGATTTCGCCAACAGCGATGGAAGCTGAACCGAGGAATACATCCTCAACAGGACAATCTTCGAATCCACCGTACCAGGCATAGCTGCCTGGTGGTGTACCAACGATGGAGACATTGTAAAGGCAGGCTCCTCCGTCTACTTCGTATTGCAAGGTTAACGCTGATGCAGCTTCGGAGCATGCTTCTACCACACGGTATACCTGGCCAGTGGCCAGGTTAGCGCAAAACAACTCGCCATTGGAACTCTCGCCAAAGGTGGAAATCAGGGACTGGACCACACCGAGCGGGTGAACGATCAGCGTATCGGGATGGCAGACATCTTGCTGAATCGTCCACCAGCGACCCGTAACATAGTCAGCGAGCAGGTAATGTCCTTGCAGGTTGCGCTGGGTTTTTCCCCGGTAAACGGTACCTCCAGTAACAGAAAAACCGCCAGTTATATGGTCGTAGACAAACAGCGGCGGATCATAGGCGGATTCCGGACTGCAACCGCTGGTGTTGAACGGGTCATTGCCTTCGTAACAGCGCCAGCCCCAGTTTTCTCCTCCAGGACTTGACGCAGGTTGAACGTTGATTTCCTCCCATTCGTTTTGGCCGACGTCGCCGATCCATAGGTCGCCGGTGAGGCGGTCAAAGTGGTAGCGCCAGGGGTTTCGCAACCCCATGTGCCAAATTTCCGGCAGAGTGTCGGGGTTAGTAGCGAAGGGGTTGTCCGGGGGAATGGTGTAACCGCTCGCTGTGCGAACGTCGATGCGCAACATCTTGCCGAGCAGGGTGGTCGGGGTTTGTGAGCGGTCGCCTGGATCGCCGCCGGATCCGCCGTCGCCGAGCCCGATGTACAGCAGACTATCCGGCCCAAAACGGACACACCCGCCATTGTGGTTGGTAAAAGGCTGATCAATAAGCAGGAGAACTTCCTCCGATAATGGATCGGCAACGTTGCGGTCTGCGGTTACGCTGAAGCGCGAAATGCGGGTATCGCCATCATTGCCGGTGTAGTTGACATAAAAACGACCATCCGTGGCGTAATCCAGAGGAAAGGCCAAACCGAGCAAGCCCTGCTCCGAGCCCGAAGACCCAACGCGGGGATTGATGTCCAGAAAGGGCAAAGAAACAGGCACACCCGCGGTGTCGATGATGCGAATGGTGCCGTCTTGCTCTAAAATGAACAAACGTTCATCTCCGGCATTCGCGATATCAACGGGACTGTTGTAACCGCTGCCGAAGACTTCCAGTTCAATATCTGGAGGAGCAAGTGGAACGGGTGAGGATTGGGCAAGCAGGGTACTTGACCAAATAAACAAAAATAAAAGTATACTTGTTTTCATAAGAGGTTTCAGCCATGGCATTGCGTGCCGCCTTGGGAAGGACGAAAATCGGTATTTTTTAAATGGCCAGGGCCCTCGTGACGAATGGGTAACGTTCCTGAAAAAGCCAGGTTAAAACAAAATCCACGCTAACGTTTAGCCAGTAAAAATTTACAATGAACTGACAAACAACGAGATAGCTAAATTCTCCAAAGCTTTGCCGTTTGAAATGAATTTGCTAGATTTATGCTTTATTCGAACCTCAACACATTCATGAAAAGGTTAACCCTCATCGGAGCCTTTGGCTTCACGCTCCTCGCCTTCACTTCCTGCGAGCAGGACAACCGGGTTCAAGGTTGCGCTGACCCTTTCGCCATCAATTTTAGCCCGAACATTTTGGTTTCGGATGATGACGGAACCTGTGTTTATCCCCCGGAAGAGCGCAAAGCGCTGCTTTATAAAGTCACGGCAACCTGGTGCCCTCCTTGTGGCGAATGGGGCTCAGAAGTTTTCGGTGAAGCCGTTGATACCACTAAAGGTGATGCCGTCGTCATGGCCATCCACGCATCCGGCGACCCGATGCACAACCCGATGACCGATAACTTTGAAACAGATTATGGAGTTACCGGTTACCCAACCATAGTCGTTAACCACGAATCCGATTACAGCTCGGCTGGCGGCATTGTTACTGCGGTTAAATCCTTTGTAACCGAGGAGCCAACCGTTAGCGCAATCAGCATTCTTGAGATCAAAAACAACAAGGCCATCATCACCGCCCAAACCCGCTGGTTTAGCGAAATGACAGGCCAGGTCTATTGCGCTATTTACCTGTTGGAAGACGGAATCAAAGAGCCACAAGCCAGCCCGGCTGGCTATATCGCTGACTATGTTCACAATTATGTTTTCCGTACCTCTGCTGATGGCAACATGTTCGGTGAAGCCGTACTAAACGGTGATGCCTGGATCGGCAAAACAGAAAACCTGAACTACGAAGTGGAGTTGGATCCTTCCTGGAACCAAAACAACCTTTATGCTGTAACGGTGCTCTGGCGCGTTGGTGTAGACGGTTACGAATTCTTGAACGCCTATTACAGCGTAAAACGCTGATTCCTGTTCATGACGATAAAAAAAAACCCGGCTGCAAGGCCGGGTTTTTTTTATGCGGGCAGGCCTGCTATCCCTGAAAGCCTTTGGCTATGGATCGCAGGTATAGCCTGATGGTATTTTCCAAACCATAATACAAAGCATCTACCCAAAGCGCATGGCCAACAGAGACCTCGAGGGTTTCCGGGATATTTCGGCACCAATACTCCAGGTTAAGCAGGTTTAAATCGTGGCCGGCGTTGATGCCTAATCCGTTGGCGATAGCAACACTGGCCGCTGCCCGGTAAGGCGAAATGGCCTTCTCCGGCTTTGCCGGAAATTGTTCTGCATAAGGGCCTGTGTAAAATTCAATTCGATCCGCTCCGATCGATGCTGCGCCTTCAACCATTTTGCTATTCGGCACGACAAAGAGCGAAACCCGACAACCGGCTTGCTGCAACCGGGACACCGCGGCACGAAGCAAGGCAGCTTGCACTACTGTATCCCAGCCTTCGCTGGAGGTAAGGGCATCCGGTGGGTCAGGCACCAGCGTAACCTGATGGGGCTTGACGGATTCCATCAGTAGGATAAAGGCCTCCGTAGGATACCCTTCGATATTGTACTCTGTGGTAACGAGCTTGCTCAAGGACATAACATCACCGGTTCGAATATGGCGCTGGTCTGGTCGCGGGTGAATAGTTATGCCCTGGGCACCGAAACGCTCACAGTCACGGACCACCTGCTCCAGATCGGGGAAATTCCCGCCGCGGGCGTTCCTCCAAAGCGCAATTTTGTTCACATTGACACTCAGTCTGGTCATGGCTTTGCCGGGATTGTGTTCCGGCTGCACAAAGCTAAGCGCAGTTAGGCAATGGTTCGAAAGGACAATAGCCCTAATGTTCCAGACAGGTGAATCGTTGATTGTATCTAAGTTTATTTATTAATTTAATTTTTCCTTTTTACTTAGTATTACAGAAAAGGATTAATTTAACTGCTTGATTCATTACTCCCCTTTTTGACGAATTTAACGCTATGATAACACCATGAAGAAAGACCTACAAAAACGACTCGCCTCTTATTCCCGTTTGGCTGGCGCGGCTGCAGCCATTGCCCCGCTCGTTGCTACAGGAGAAATTGTCTACACCGATGTTGATCCCGACCAGACCCTCGCTCTTGCGGATGTCTTTGAAGTGGATTTCAATGATGACGGTGTTATTGACATGTTCCTCGGAATTGGAACTGCCACAGGGAATACATCCGGTGGTGCTGCCGTTTATTTCCAAGCTGCATTTGCCAGCGGATCTGGCGCAGGTTCCTTCGCCGGTTCCATACAGGTGTTTGGTGGCAACAATTTCTACTTCCCAGAAGCCTACAACGCAGGGATCAACCTCGACTCCACGCTAGAATGGCAGAGCCCTTCGGCTTTTGGTTCGCTCAACTACATTACCTCCGTAGGAGCAGTGCCTTCTGCCAGCGGTGGAAACTTCGAGAGCCAAACCAACAAATACCTTGCAGTCCGCTTTACCCTGGGTGCCGCTCAGCATTATGGCTGGGTTAGACTCTCTGCGGGTATTGCAGGACCCACCAATTTTCTCACGGTGAGCGGCTTCGCATTTGAAGCTGTTGCCGATGAAGGCATCGAAGCCGGTGCGGAAACGGGTGGTGTTGTGCCGTCCGGTTTTGCTTTGCCCGATTACAGCGATGTGGTGAGCGTGTACAGCTTTGGCCAAAACGTCATCATCCAAACTTCTCAAACCGATCTCCAGACCGGGACAGTGGAAGTCATGGACCTACAAGGTCGTTTGGTCTACGCCGGTACCTTGAACCAAGGCAACGCCAACATTCAGGTTGACGAAGCCGACGGTTTGCACCTGGTGCGCATTCGCGTAGCCGATGGGGTGGTCAACCGCAAGGTTTACCTCAGCGACAATCGCTGATCCAACCGCCATTTAGTAGAACGTTCAGACAGCTCCCGCCTTCGGCGGGAGCTGTTTTTTATGGTCAAGCCCAACAGTAGAAAAATAGCAAAAGGGCATCACTAAAAAAAAGCCGGCCTGCAACATGGTGCAGGCCGGCTGTAAAGGATTCGCAAAAACTGACAGATCAGTAGCGGTAGTACTCAGGCTTGTAAGGACCTTCAACGGATACGCCTATGTAGCTGGCCTGATCCGGGCGAAGGGTTTCCAGCTCCACTCCGATTTTGGCGAGGTGCAGGCGGGCTACTTTCTCGTCCAAATGCTTGGGCAGGGTGAACACCTTGTTGGGGTAGTTGTCGGCATTGGTCCACAGTTCAATCTGGGCCAAGGTCTGGTTGGTGAACGAGTTTGACATCACAAAGCTAGGGTGACCCGTAGCGCAACCCAGGTTGACCAGACGACCTTCAGCCAACAACAACAAGTCTTTGCCGTTGATGGTGTATTTGTCTACTTGGGGCTTGATGGTCTCTTTAGTCTCGCCGTAATTCTCGTTTAACCATGCGACATCAATCTCGTTGTCAAAGTGGCCGATGTTGCAGACGATGGTTTTGTCTTTGAGCAGGCGAAAATGCTCGGCCGTGATGATCTGCTTGTTTCCTGTAGCAGTGACCACGATGTCGGCAAGCGGAATAGCTTTGGCCATGGTGGTGACCTGGTATCCGTCCATGGCGGCCTGAAGCGCACAGATGGGATCAATCTCCGTGACTATGACACGAGCACCAGCACCGCTGAGAGAAGCGGCAGAGCCCTTGCCCACATCACCGTAACCGGCAACAACGGCGACTTTACCGGCCATCATAATGTCGGTGGCACGGCGAATGGCATCCACCAGCGACTCCTTGCAACCGTACTTGTTGTCAAACTTTGACTTGGTGACCGAGTCGTTGACGTTGATGGCTGGCATGGTTAGCGAACCGTTTTTCTCGCGCTCGTAAAGGCGAAGCACACCTGTGGTGGTCTCCTCGGAGATGCCGCGAATGCCCCCAGCCAGTTCGGGATAGCGATCCAAAACAACATTGGTGAGGTCACCGCCGTCGTCAAGAATCATGTTCAGGGGCTTGGATTCGTCGCCGAAGAACAGCGTCTGCTCAATGCACCATTCGTATTCGGACTCAGTCATGCCTTTCCAGGCAAAAACCGGAATACCAGCAGCGGCAATGGCGGCGGCCGCATGGTCCTGCGTGGAGAAAATGTTGCAGGAAGACCAGCGCACTTCGGCACCCAGTTCCTTTAACGTCTCAATTAGCACGGCTGTTTGAATGGTCATGTGCAGGCATCCGGCAACCCGAGCGCCTTTCAGCGGCTTGGAAGCACCGAACTCTTCGCGCAGAGCCATCAGACCCGGCATTTCAGCCTCGGCCAGACGTATTTCTTTCCGACCCCAATCGGCCAGAGTCAGATCTTTTACTTTGTAAGGAATCGTTACATCCACCTGAAGCATGGTAGGTTTTTCGTTTGAATGATTGATGGGGCAAAGTTACCCATATTGAACGCCTAATTCAACAAAAAGCTCCCGCCTTGGTTCATCCATGTGGGTAACTCGGAGGAAGGGCATTCGCGCATATAAGCAGGAAATGCTCCGCATTCGGGCGATTTTTGCTCTGCCAGACGTAGTTTTGTGGAAAGTTTTTTACGAATGTACCCACCAGAATTAGTTGCTCCGATGAAAAACGACCTGGTTCAGGTCGGATTTGAAGAATTGACCACTCCGGAATCTGTAGACCAAGCCATTCGCGACGCAGAAGGATCCACCCTGCTGGTGGTTAACTCGGTTTGCGGCTGTGCCGCTGGAAACGCCCGTCCTGCCGTGAAGGCCGCCGTTCAACAGGGTAAAACCCCCACCCGGATGGTCACGGTTTTTGCCGGTGTAGACACCGCCGCGACGGCTCAGGCACGCAAATACTTGCAACCCTACCCGCCTTCTTCGCCAGCCATTGCCCTGTTCAAGGACGGAAAATTGGTGCATTTTATTGAGCGTCATCACATTGAAGGTCGCCCTGCACACATGATTGCCGACAATTTGGTAGCTGCTTTTGAAGCCTACTGCTGAGCGCCACCCTTTGGGTTTTGTTAACGCCGATCCCGGGCTTGCACGCGCAGGTCCGGGATTGTTTTGTCCGAGAAAATAGGGCAGAAGCGTCACGCTTGTTGGGCCGAAAAGCGACGGAGAAAGATGAGGCTGCAGAGTTGGGCAGAAGCGTCAGGCGGTGCGCGCCACCTGCTGGAGGATACCAGTGCTCAACGCATACAAAACGAGCTCATTACCAGAGCGAATGCCCAATTTCTTAAAGATGTTCTTGCGGTGCGTGTTGACGGTATGGGGACTCAGGTGAAGTTGGGCGGCCGCGTCGCGGGTCTTGGCTCCGCTGGCAATGAGCCGGACAATTTCTATCTCGCGCAACGTCAGGCAACTGGGTGCGCAGGTTTCGCGGGCATCTTCTCGGACGGTGTCTATCAATATGTCTAAAACCTTGCTGCAGAAGTACTTTTCGCCCTTGATCGCCGCCCGCACAGCGCTGACAATTTCTGCTTCGTCACAGTACTTGGTCAAAAATGCATTGACTCCGCGCTCAAGCAAACTGGTGATTCGCCCGCGGTGGTGATCTTGTGAAATGATCAGGAAGCGCACACTGCCCGCCATGTCCAACAACTCATGCATGGACTCATTCCCGTAAAACTCCGCCGTGTCGTGGTCCAAAATGACCAGGTCGGGCTTCAGCGACAAAAGCATTTGGCCCATGGTTGCAGCATCTCCGGCCTCTCCCACTACCTCCATGTCTTTGTTCCCGGACACGATTGCTTTCAGGCCTTCGCGAACCAGGTACTGGGAATCAGCAAGAAGAATGCGGCTTTTGGTCATGGACGAGCACAGTGAAACAAGCCAATCGGTATTTAGATCAATTCTAAACAGAGCGAAATTAACGCATTCGCGGGAACTTTTGCACGGAGAATGGTGGGTGTCTGAGCGTTCGTTCGAAGGGGACGCATCACTCCGCGCATAAGATTAGCGGGTTGCTGCGGTGAACGCCGGAACGGGAAACACGCGCAGGCGTAGATTGGGTTTTAACTCACGCAAAAAGCCCGAAAATCGGGCTTTCTTGGGGTGGGAAATACTGGATTCGAACCAGTGACCTCTTGCGTGTGAAGCAAGCGCTCTAAACCAGCTGAGCTAATCCCCCAGGAGGACGAGGCGAGTGGACGGCGATAGCAAAAAGGATCAATCTGGTTTCTGTTTTGAGGTTGTGCAGGTGATGGAGGGCTAAACAATCGTGTTGCAAGTGCACAAACTGCAAGTCCGAATAATGCTGGCCGAAATGCTGCGTTATGAACGACCTTTGCTGAGCGACGTGAAGAGAAATTCGACTGGCTTTCTTTCAATTTGCTTTCGGCTTGTTTTCGGCTTGTTTCGGGCTTTGTTTCGGGCTTGCTAAGGCTTGTTTTGGGCTTGTTTCGGCTTGTTTTGGGCTTGTTTCGGCTTGTTTCGGCTTGTTTCGGCTTTTTTCGGCTTTTTTCGGCTTTTTTTGGGCTTGTTTCGGACTTGCTAGGGCCGACTTAAAACCGAATAGTTCGACCGCCACGATAAAAACTTTGATAGATCCTCTGTAAAAGAACGACTGAACAACGGATTGACCCGGTTTGGGGCTGTGGAGTGGGCAGTGAGGGACTCGAACCCCCGACCCTCTGGGTGTAAACCAGATGCTCTGAACCAACTGAGCTAACTGCCCCGGGACGGCAAAGGTACCTGCACACAGCTATTTATGCAACGAACGCGATTAATTTTCGGATACGCTGCGCGAAACAGCTCATCCGCTCCCCTCTCCCGCCCATGAATTGGAGGAATTGGCTTCGCTATGGGGCTTGGTCCTTGCTGACGTTAGGCTTGGTTCTGCTGACCAGCGGGCTATTGTTAGGCTTTGTTTTTGACGAGGCTATCAAGGGAGTGTTTATCCGGGAATTGAATCGAAACCTGGCGGTGCCCGTGCGGGTTTCGGAAGAAAACATCCGCTTTTCGGTACTTCGCGATTTTCCGGATGCGTCCTTGTCCTTTACGGACTTGAGCATGCGTGAAAGCGTTGCCGACTCGCAGGAAGACTTTCTGCACATTGAGCGGCTTGCGTTGCGTTTCTCCCTCCGCGATTTGTTGGCCAAGCGCTACCGCATTCGCCGGATTGACCTGGAAAACGGCCAGATCAACCTTCGCAGGCTAAAAGACGGAAGCGTTAATTATCATTTTTGGAAGCCGTCTGAGGACACTGCTGCCCGGCAGGTGGACCTGAATCTGGAGCAACTGGCCCTGCGCAACGTACGGGTGCTGTATAACGACGAAAAAACGGCGCGCCGATCCGATGTGGAGGTGCTGCGCGGATTGATTTCCGGTTCGCTGGTTTACAAGGCCTTTGACGCCGTTGTAGACGTGGAACTCATTCCGCACCAAGTGCCGCTGCGGGATAAAATCGCTGGTTTTACCGAGCCATGGATCCTTGAAGGCCGCCTTGTGGGCGATTACGGGCTGCGCAGCTACCAACTCGACGGGCTAACCCTTCAAAGCGGACTGGGAAAGTTGCTCGTGGACGGAAAGTTTTCCACGGGGAAAAATTCTGCCCTTGACCTTGTGCTGAAAGGCGAAAAGCTCAGTCTGGCCACCCTGTTGGAATGGGCGGGACCGCTTGGCTTAAAACTGCCTTCGGACCCCAAGGGCGGCCAATGGTCGGGCAAGGGGGACCTTGCGCTGAGCGGGCAGATTCGCAGCGACAAAAAGCAGGGCGCAAAGCCCGAACTGACCATCGAGTTTGGCTTGCGCGACGGCAAGCTCACGCACAAGGGGTTAGGGATTGATCTGGATGCGCTGCGTTTTGAGGGCAGTTATACCAGTTCTGGCGGATCGACGCTGGTGCTGCGGGAGCTGGAAATGCGGCAAAGCGGGGCACTGCTCCGCGCTAACCTTTCCGTGAAGCAGTTTCGGGACCCTGTGTTGGACCTGGAGGCCAAAGGCAGTTTATCGCTGGCGATGCTGGGGCCATGGCTTCCGCCTGATTTGCAGGATGTCCAAGGTCGGGTGGAACTGGAGGAAGTTCGGATACGCGGCAAAGTGCGCGACTTGCAGGAAGGGGCAATCCAACCGGCGCAGGCGGCGGGGCGCATTCGCTTTGACGGGGTTTCGGCGCGTTGGCGGGACAGCGATTGGGGTATCGCTCAGGGCGAAATCTGGCTGGAAGACGATAAAATGGTGTTGAAAGACCTGCGCCTTTCCGGTGCGGACTCGCGCGTGACCTTAAACGGAACCGTGCGAAACGGGCTGGCCGCTCTGCTGCTGCCGGCCGGAACTTCGCCGATTCCCAGCCTCCAAGGCCGGGCAACTGCTGACGTGTTTGATTTAGGGGCTTTGTTGAAGACCTTGCGCCGCCCTGGAACAGGAGGCCCTTCGCCCGGAGAAAAGACCGCAAAAATGCTGCTGCCCAGATTTAGTGGTTCGCTGCAAACGGAGGTAAATACGTTTCGTTATGGTGATGTGCTTTTGGAAGACCTTGAGGCCCTTTGGGAGTTTACCCCCGGTTACTGGCGCACGAGTTCCTGGCGTGGAAACGGTATGGGTGGGCAAGTGGATGTAGGCGTCAGCGTGCGACAGACAGCCCGGACGGGTATTTTGCTCGACCTGGAAGGCAAGGTGAACGGGGTGAGAATTGAAGAGTGTTTTCGGCAATTTCACGATTTCGGACAGAAGGAATTAACCAGCCAAAACCTGAAAGGGAGCGTGAGTGGAACGCTGCATCATTTGCAGGCGGAATGGGATGGCGCTGGCCGTTTTTTGCCGAATGAGCTATTGCTGCATTCAGATGTCGTGATTCGCGATGGAGCCTTGATAAATTATGCGCCCGTTGAGGCGCTATCGCGCTTTATCCGCGTGGAAGAGCTCCGCAACATTCGCTTTTCTGCCATGCAGAACACCGTTCAAATAATAAACAGTAAAATAAATATTCCAGTAATGAATATTCAGTCTAATGCACTGAATTTATCGCTGACCGGCACGCACTCTTTTAGCGGATGGCTCGATTACCAGGTCAAGGTTAGCCTTTTTGAAATTTTGGGCAAAAAGTTTTCGCGCAATGCCCCTGAGAACGCGGCGTACACAGAGTTGGAAAAAACCGGGGGAATGGCCATTTACGTCTCTATGCAAGGCACGGCCGATGACCTGGCTATGGTTTACAACCGCAAAGACACGCGCGAAGTGTTTCGCGAATCAGGCGACCGCGACGGGTTGTTCCGGCCCAGCAAAGGAAACAAGCCCACCGAGTGGCATCAAGAAGCGGATGAACCGGAATTCCTGGACTGGGGCGAAGAAGAGGAGAATCCTTAAACTGCACCGTTTGAACCTGTTGGCCGTTCTTTGTGCCACGCCAGCCTGGCTAAGCAGAGGACGCTAATTGTCGGTTTGCAATTGGGGCTGTTTATGGTTGTTGAGGGCTCTGTTGAGGGCTTTATTTAGGGCTTTGCTTATGAAAAACAAGGACGCCGCACTCTACCGTTACAAAGATTACCTCAAGTCTGTGCTTTTGGTAATCGGTGCTATGATTGTCGGGGCAACGGTATGGTACACCAGCCGGATTGCTGCTCAGATTAAGGAGGAAGAAAAGCGCAAGGTGGAAATTTTTGCCAAAGCGCTGGTGACGGCAACGCAGGGTCCGGATGAACAATCGTTCGAATTTATATTGGATGTTATTAAATCAAATGAAAGTATTCCTCAGATTTTGGTGGATGATCAGGGCACCATTATGGAGTACAACAACCTGGACTCGCTGCGGGCAACCCGGGATCCGGATTTTCTTGCCTCGCAATTGGCCCGGATGAAAGAGTACGCCGAGCCAATTGTGGTGCCGCTGGACGAGGACCTGGAACAATACCTCTACTACAATCACAGCGCATTGTACGATCGGGTTCGCTACTTCCCCATCTTACAATTGAGTATTATCGGATTGTTTTTGGGCGCTGCCTATGCCGTTTTTTCCACGTCGCGCCGAGCCGAGCAAAACCGGGTTTGGGTGGGCATGTCAAAGGAAACCGCGCACCAACTTGGAACGCCTATTTCTTCTTTGGTAGCCTGGGTGGAGTACCTGCGCGAAAGCGCCGAAGGCAAAGCACTTGGAAGCGTGCTGGAGGAAATGGAAAAGGATGTTCAGCGGCTGGAAACCATTGCCGAGCGGTTTAGCAAAGTGGGCTCAGCCCCGGATTTGCATCCGGTTGATTTACGGCTTGCGCTGCGCGAATCGGTGGAGTACATCCGCCGGCGAAGCAGCGTCTCCAAAGTGGACATCAGCACGGATTTTCCAGATGAACCCATCATGGCGGCCATCAATGAGCCGCTCTTTGCCTGGGTTATCGAAAACCTGCTCAAGAACGCATTAGATGCCATGGAAGGCTCCGGCAGTATCCGCCTCAAACTCGGTCAAAAAAATCAGTTGCTCTGGGTAGACATCCGCGATTCCGGAAAAGGCATTCCAAAGAACCGCTGGCAAAAAGTTTTTGAGCCTGGCTTTAGCACTAAAAAGCGTGGCTGGGGATTAGGGCTGACCTTAACCCGAAGAATCGTGGAAAACTACCACGCTGGGAAAGTGTTCGTCAAGGACTCGCAACCCGGGCAGGGAACCACGTTCCGAATCGAGTTGCCGAAGGCCTGATGGTTGGCCGCGGAAGGATTGGCATGCGCTGCGCTTTCGTTTATTTCCGCGCTTTGCTTTCGTTTATTTCCGCGCTTTGCTTTCGTTTATTTCCGCGCTTTGCTTTACGGGATCAACGTCAGCGTTCCGGTAGAGGAACGGGTACGCACCCGGCCTTTGTCCTGGAAGGATATTTCCAGTTGCCACACATAGCTTCCCAATTCTTGCTTCTTGCCCCGGAAAGTGCCGTCCCACCCGAGGAAAGGATCCTGGCTCTGGTACACGACGACTCCCCAGCGGTTCCAAATTTGCAGGGTGTAGCGCTCAATTCCACCGCAATTGGCCACCGGCCTGAAGCGGTCATTGAGGCCATCCTGATTGGGTGTGAAGGCGTTGGGTATGGTGACGGTACAACCGCAAATTTCAAACGCAACATCAAGGCTTGCCTCTGCCGGGCAGCCATCGTTCAGGGCGGTAACCGTGTACAAACCGTCTTCTAAGACCAACAAAGAAGCGCCCGTTGCCCCTGTATTCCAGGTATACGAAAAGGAGGGATCACCTGCATTAAGAAAGAGCGTATCGCCTTCGCAGAGAATGGCTTGCGGGGGTCCGAGGGTGATTGCGGGCAGTTCAATTTCAGCGACTTGAACAGAGTCGCGGCCAGGACAGAACCCTGCGGATTCAAGCCAGTACAGGCCGGGGGCAGATACCAATAACTCGGGCGAAGTGGACCCGTCGCTCCACAGCGGCTGACCGACGGCTGTCGCAGAACTCAAAGTCAGGGACTGGCCCTGGCAATAGCTCGTATCCGCTCCCAGGTCGGGCTGCTGAACTGCCTCAACCATAACATTGCCAAAAGCCGTATCAGTGCCAAGGCTATTGGACACCGCCAACCAATAGGGGTAGCTACCCGGGAGTTCGTAACAAATGGGGCCTGGTACCGGAACGCTAACCGACAGCGTAGATGAACCGGGAAAGCTCCATTCATAGGACGTAGGGCCACCGATGCTGGTGTTCACAAAATTGAGGCAGGAACCAGCGCACAGGCTGTCTGCATCGACTTCAAATTGCGCGGTTGGCGGCTCCTCAACCGCTGAAATGCCGAACATGGGTCGCCAGGTCAGATCGGTGCTGGATGCGGCACCCGCTGATGCGCTGTAGCGACAGGTAGAGGTGCTGAGATCGCCGTAAAGAGGGACGCCAAATGGACTCGCTCCGGTAAACTCAATCAGCACGGCCAATCCATCGGTTCCATTGTACAAGAATGGGGTGGATAGATCAATCCGCGTCCAACCGTCGGAGACAACGGAAAACGGACCAGCAACGAAATCTACTGTTAAGCTTGGTTCATCCAGGCAAACGGTTGGGCCGCCCAGATCAAAGTTGCTCAAAAAGTTAGGGGCTGGAGCTGCCAATCCTGTGTGCCCTAGTTGAATTTTGATATCGGGGTAGGTAAACGCTCCTCCGGTATTGCCGCGGAACCAGATAGAACTTATCTCAAAGGGAATGGCACCCGGCAGACCTGCTGCAGCCCATTCTGTTGCTGAATAGCTGAAAATGAATTTCTGGCAGATACCTCCATGAAAAAAGGTATTGTTCACTCCGGAAAGCCCGGGCTCATGGATCCAAAAGTCCGGTGTTTGTGCCTGTGCCCTGTGCCAACCGGCAACGGTACACAAAGCCAGAAAAAAGGAGAAAAGACGAAAGCGAGTAGTTTGCGGGAGGGTAACGAGAGCCATCGGAGTGGTGGGTGTTCCTGGTAGAAAAGGCAATAAAAGCCTTTGGAAGTTTACTTGTTTGAGAAAGGTACGACGAACCTTTGAATCTCCACCCTTGATTTACAGGCTTTTGAGCGCCCCAAAAGCTGATATAACAAACAACCCGCCCGAGAATTCGGGCGGGTTGCGGGTTAATGCTGTGTAAAGGGCATCTCAAGAAAGCCTTGAACTGCCTCAGGCTTCTGGTTCTTCAACCGGGGCTTCCGGAGCGGCCTCTGCGGCATCTCCATTGGCCTCATCGTTGGTCTCATGGCTGGTTTCGTTGCTGGTCTCTTTGTCGGCCTCGCTACCCGCCTCTTTGTCGGCCTCAGCAACTTTGGGCTTAGCCTTGGGCTTAGCTTTGGCTTTAGGTGCGGCGGCTTCGGCAACTGGATCCGCTTCGGCTTCAGCTGTGGGTAAAGCAGCGGCCTCGGCAGCTGCTTCGGCTGTGGGTAAAGCAGCGGGCTCAGCGCCGGCTTCAGCTGTGGGTAAAGCAGCGGCCTCAGCGCCGGCTTCAGCTGTGGGTAAAGCAGCGGCCTCGGCAGCTGCTTCGGCTGTGGGTAAAGCAGTAGCCTCGGGCATGGCATCACCTGCGTTAACAGACGATGCAGGTGCAGCGGGTGCTTCCGTTGCAGGTGCAGCTGGTGCAGATGCTGCGGGTGCTTTGGGGGCGGCAGGCGCTTTTGGGGCAGCAGAACCTTCTGTAGCTTCCAATTGAGCCTTGAGCTTAGAGAGCGCGTCAAGTTCACCAAACGTGGATTTTTCCACTTTGCGGTTCACTTTCTTCAACGCATCGCCATCGCTGGCTTTGGGAGAAGCTGCTGGTGCACTGCGCTTGGGCCGGGCCTGAGCAGCGCTTGCTGGACGGTCTTCGGAAGCTTCTGCTGCTGGAGCACTATCCTGCTCAGTTTCCTGGGTTTCTCCAGGCGAGTTTTCGCGCTCCAGATCTTTCAGGTAGCGGTTGTGCGACACTACGATGCGCTTGTCGTTGCGGTCAAATTCGATCACTTTGAACGGCAGCACTTCGTCTACTTCTACTGAAGTTTTGTTGTCCTCCTTTTTCAGGTGGCGGTTGGGCACGAACCCTTCGAGGCCGTAAGGCAGACCCACGATGGCGCCCTTCTCGTCTTTGCGGATAACTGTGGCTTCGTGCACAGAACCGACCGGGAAAATGGTCGCGAAAGTATCCCACGGATCTTCCTCGATCTGCTTGTGACCAAGCGAGATTTTGCGGCCATCGTGGTCAATATCCAACACCACAACTGGCAGGCGCTCGCCCACCTTCACGAATTCTGACGGGTGCTGGAATCGCTTGATCCAGCTCAGGTCGGAAATGTGAACCATGCCGCCGATGTTTTCGTCCAATTCGACAAAAACGCCATAGGGAGTCAGGTTCTTGACCAGACCGCTGTGCTGGCTCTTGGCGGGGTATTTGTCCCCGACCTGCAACCACGGATCCTGCGACAACTGCTTGAGGCTGAGCGACATCTTGCGCTCTTCGCGGTCGATGGTAACAATAGCGGCTTCGTATTCTTCGTTGACCTTAAAGAACTCCTTGGAATTGACTGGCTGGTTGCTCCAGCTGACCTCGGAGATGTGAATAAGGCCTTCGACACCCGGAATGATTTCCAGGAACGCGCCGTAATCTTCGATGTTGACAATGCGGCCCTTGACTTTGGAACCGGGCAGAATGGTCTCGTCCAACACATCCCAGGGATGCGGGGTGAGCTGCTTGAGGCCCAGTGAAATGCGCTTCTTGGCATCGTCGAAGTCGAGCACCACCACGTTGAGCTGCTGGTTGAGTTCCAGCACTTCTTTGGGGTGAGAAATACGACCCCAGGAGATGTCGGTGATGTAGAGCAGACCGTCCACCCCGCCCAGGTCGATAAACGCCCCGAAGTCGGTGATGTTTTTGATGGTGCCTTCGAGCACCTGGCCTTTCTCCAGTTTGCCGATGATTTCCTGGCGCTGTGCTTCCAGATCGCTTTCGATAAGTGCCTTGTGCGACACCACGGCATTCTTGATGGCCTCGTTGATCTTGACCACTTTGAACTCCATGCGCTTGCCTACGAATGCATCGTAATCCATGATCGGCTTGACGTCGATCTGAGAACCGGGGAGGAAAGTCTCCAGCCCGAAAACGTCCACAATCAGGCCGCCTTTGGTTTTGCTGATGACTGTGCCCGTAACCACCGTGTCGTTCTTGTAGGCATCCACAATACCGTCCCAAGCTTTGAGCAGCTTGGCACTTTTGCGCGAAAGGACCAACTGGCCCTTCTCATCTTCTTTGGAAACCACAAAGACATCCACGACATCCCCTACCCGCAATTGCTGCAGGTCGCGGAATTCGGAAGTGCTGATCAAACCGTCGGATTTGAACCCGATGTTGAGCACTACATCCGTTTCCGTGAAGGCCATGATGGTGGCCGATACGATTTCGTTGTCGTTGAATTCCTGAAAGGTGGCGTCAATCTCTGCCGTCATTTTGTCCATGACGTCACCGCGGTAGCGGGAGACTGCTTTGTTGCCGCTTTCCCAGTCAAAGTCGTCGTGCGCTCCCTGAGCTTCCGGCTCGGGTTCCGCTGCGCGCGGCTTGCCTCCTTTTTGAGCAGGTGCTGCTTTGGAAGATTTGGGGGAATGATCGCTGCTGGCAGCAACCAATTCGGCGGTTTGGGCCGTTTCTAAAGACACTTCTGGAGACACTTCTTGCTGCGTGTTTTCAGCATTCGTGTCAGTCGTTTCCTTTTCCGTCAAGAGGTAAAAGGTTTAAGGGTGAAGAAATAGTTTGGGCGGCAAAGATAGAGGTTCCGGCCAATCTATGCTGGATTTTAAGGGTACTGAACCGGATAAAACGGCCAGAATACGCGAAAAAACAGGTTTTAAGCGCTTAAATCGGGCCAAAACGCTGCTCGAACTGCGATATTGCAGCCTGCAGCACGGCGGTTTGATCTAAATCGGAGGTATCCAGCAAAATGGCATCCGGTGCCTGCAACAGCGGACTGTCCGCGCGCGTGGTTTCTTCCCGGTCGCGCATTATAAGGTTTGCGCGCACCGTATCCCGATCCACTTCGCCCCCTTTGGCTTGCAATTCGGCCATGCGGCGGCCCACACGCACCTCCAGGCGGGCAGTTACAAACAGCTTGAGCTGCGCCTGCGGATAAACAATGGTTCCAATGTCGCGGCCATCCAGCACCACACCTCCTTCGCGCCCCATTTCGCGCTGTTGCTCCACCATGCGCCGCCGCACGGGCGACAATGCCGCCAGCTCGCACACCTTATCGCTGACAAGCATGGTCCGGATCTCCGACTCCACGTTTTGACCGTTGAGGTGCATTTCCTGCCGAAGGTCGTCCGGGTGGGTGATAAACTGAAGATAAATATGATCAAGGGCTCTTTCCACCGTTTCCGGTTGGTGCCAATCCATTTCCTCTTGCAAAAAGTACAAGGTTACCGCTCGGTACATCGCCCCGGTGTCCAGGTACAGGTAGCCCAATTCTTCGGCCATGCGCCGGGCCAGCGTACTCTTTCCGCAAGCGGAATACCCGTCAATGGCAATGGTTATTCGGGGGAAGGGCTTGGTCACGTGAGGCAAGATACTGGATGCATGGCAAACACAGAACTAACCCTATCGCCCCCCAAAGGCGGCCATATCCACATTTAACGTCAGGTGATTGTTGCGCCCGCTGATGTGGGTAATGGCATGTGCATAGTCAAACCGGAACTGTTTAACCCGGATGCCAAAACCGGTGCTGAAACCGGTCAGGCCTGGTTTTCCGTCGGTTGCCAATTCGCCCCGCGTTTGGTGGTCATAGCCAAAGCGGGCCCGCACATTCTGGCCAAAATTGAACTCCGCTCCCACTGCCACGTGCCGAAAGATTTTATCGGCGGTGTAGCGCGGTTCCTCTGGTTGATCCTGCCCAAACAACAACGTGTTTTGTTGCGCCGCGTTTGGATCGTCATAGCGGATGTCCGCTTTTTGGAGATCGTGCAGCGTGAGCGAAAGACGCAGCGGCAGGTAGCGGAGCCGTTGCGATATGCCGAGGTTGACCTGGAAGGGAAGTGCTTCGCGATCACCGGGAGTGTAAGCGGCAAACTGCGTGCCGATGTTGCGCATCACAAGGGCTGCGCTGAACAGCGACCCGGTGTCCACGAACGCAACGCCGAGGTCTACGGCAACGCCAACACTCGTGTAAGACTCCAATTGAGAATAAAGCAACTTGAGGTTGGCTCCGTAGCGCAGCTTTTCGCCGCGATAAGCCGTTCCCGCCTGGAGCGCATACTCGGACGCAGAGAAACCGGGCTGCCAATTTCCCGCGGCATCACGACCTTCAAAACGGCCGTAGTTGCGGTAAAGCAACCCGCCGCCCACGGTCATCTCCTTGCGCTTCAGGTTGCCGGCGTAAGCCGCATAACCGTATTGAATTCCCCCGGGGCCGAAAGCGTGCGCGAACGCCATTCGCCCGCCCATTTCCGGATTGTACAGCGCAGGATTCTGGTAACCGAGCGTCAGGTCATCGTCTTCAGTGGCCAGCAGGTATCCCCCCAGCGCCGTTATCCGCGCAGAAGGGGAAAGCTCCAGGTAGGCATAGGTAGAACTGCCACCGACCTGCGCCAAAAGGGGCGATGCGAAAACTCCCAACCCTAAAATGAACCCCAGCGCGCGTAAGACGTTCTTCATCGTTGCGTAGTGAACGCAAAGAAAACGCATTTAGTGCCGCAATGCTTTCTCCAGCACTTCGTCCATGGTGTGGACGTAATGGAAGCGAAGGCCCTTGAGGTAATGGGGGTCAATTTCACCAATGTCTTTGCGGTTCATGTCGCAGAGCAGGATGTCCTTGATGCCCGCGCGTTTGGCGGCCAGTATCTTCTCTTTGATGCCTCCAACCGGCAGGACTCGCCCGCGCAGCGTGATCTCGCCGGTCATGGCCAACTGGGGCTTGACTTTACGGCCCGAGAAAGCCGACATGAGCGCGGTGAGCATGGTCACGCCAGCCGAAGGACCATCTTTGGGAATGGCCCCTTCCGGCACGTGGATGTGGATGTTGGTTTTTTCGAAGCGCTCAGAGGTTAGCCCCAACTGAGTGGCGTGAGCGCGGATGTAACTAAGCGCAGTTGAGGCACTTTCTTTCATCACATCGCCCAGGTTGCCCGTCAGCGTAAGGCCACCTTTGCCTTCGCTAAGGCTGGCTTCGACGAAGAGAATCTCTCCGCCTACCGAGGTCCAGGCAAGGCCAGTAGCTACGCCGGCAGGACCAGGTTCGGTGTACAATTCCCGGTCGTATTTGCGAACGCCCAAAATGCCCTCGATATCGTCCGGTCCGATTGTGGAAACGTGTTTAGCGTCTTCCGCTACCTGAGTAGCAACATTGCGCATGACGGCGGCAAGGACGCGGTCCAGCTCACGGACCCCGCTCTCCCGCGTGTAATCTTCAACCAGCGTTCGGAGCGCTGCCGGATTGATTTTGATATTGGCCGCCTTGAGCCCGTGGGCTTCGCGCTGCTTAGGCACCAGGTGACGGCGGGCAATCTCCACTTTTTCTTCGGTGCTGTAACCGCTTAAGCGAATGATCTCCATCCGGTCGCGCAGCGCCGGTTGAATGGAAGCAATATCGTTGGCCGTAGCAATGAACAGAACCTTGCTTAGGTCGTATTCCAGCTCCAGGAAATTGTCGTAGAAACTGGTGTTTTGTTCCGGATCCAGCACCTCGAGCAAGGCCGAAGAGGGGTCGCCGCGAAAATCCTTGCCCACCTTGTCCACTTCGTCTAAAATGAAGACGGGGTTGGAGCTTTTAACCTTCTTCAGCGATTGCAGAATGCGGCCAGGCATGGCACCGATGTAGGTTTTGCGGTGGCCGCGAATCTCGCTTTCATCGTGCAGCCCGCCCAGGGACATACGCACGTACTTGCGTCCCAACGCTTCGGCGACACTCTGGCCCAACGAAGTCTTGCCCACGCCTGGAGGGCCTACGAGGCACAGAATGGGTGACTTGAGATCGCCCTTCAGTTTGAGTACGGCCAGGTACTCGAGCAAACGCTTTTTGACTTTTTCCAAGCCAAAATGATCCCGGTCTAAAATCTTGCGCGCCCGAGCCAGATCAAAGATATCATTTGTTACGTTATTCCAGGGCAGGTCCAACAGCAACTCGAGGTAGTTGCGCTGCACGCTGTATTCCGCAGAGGCTGGGTTAATGCGCTGCAGTTTTTCCAGGTCCTTGAAGAAAGCCTTGGAAACCGATTCAGGCCAGTTCATTTGCTGGGCGCGTTCGCGCAATTCCTTCAGCTCCTGCTCATACGAATCACCGCCCAACTCTTCCTGAATGGTTTTGAGCTGTTGATTGAGGAAATAGTCGCGCTGCTGCTTTTCAATTTCCACCTTGACCTTGTCGTGGATCTGCCCCTGCAGTTCCAACATTTGCAATTCATCGTGGAGAAAGCCCAAAACCAGGCTGGCGCGGTCAACCAGTCCGGACGTTTCCAATATGCGCTGCTTGTCGGCCATTTCCCGGTTCAGGTTGGACGCGATGAAGTGCATCAAAAACACAGGATTGTCCATGTTTTTGACCACAAGCTGGGCCTCCGGCGGAATTTTGGGCGAAAGCTGGATGATGCGGCTGGCCAGATCCTTGATGGATTTAATGGTGACCGCAAACTCCTGATCATCGGCCGGCTTTTCATCAGCCAGAATGGACACCTTGGCGCTCAAGAAGGGTTTTTCCTGCAGCACTTCGGCGATCTGAAAGCGCTTTTGCCCCTGGATAATGACGGTGGTAGAGCCATCTGCCATGCGCAGTTCTTTGACAATGCGCGCCAGAGTGCCCACCGTGTGCAACTCAGTGGGATTCGGATCTTCGACTGACTCGTCCAATTGAGCCATGACCCCAATCATGCGACCAGCCTTAATGGCCTGACGCACAGCGCGGATGGAGCGGTCGCGGCCCACCGTGATGGGCAGCACGACGCCAGGAAAAAGAACGGTATTGCGGAGCGGCAAAATGGGAAGGGCGTCGGGAACCACCACTTTCTTACCCTTTTCGTCGTCATCCAGCGAGATCATGGGCATAAACTCCACGTCTTCGTCAACAGACTGGCTGTCCAGTTCGTCGGCGCTCTCTGTGTTGCTTTGTTCAAGTTTACTTGTAGGATCGTAATCGGTCATGTTCGGGGGAATGGGGATCTAGCTTACTATCGAAATACGCAGCGGCCATGCGGACAAATCCCGGCCAGGTTGACAGCCGGCCGGGATTTGGAAGCCTACTCATGAACCGACAAGGTCCGTGCCACGGCCAAAAACTCGTCCTAATTGCTTGGAAAATCGAAGAAACCGGTCAAAATTCCGGTTTTTGTGGACAAAAACAGGGTTAAAGCGGTCATTGTGGCAGCGCAGTGTCCGGCACCGTGGCCGGTGAAGGTTCCGGTGCCGGGAGGTTGCGAAAGACGATGCCGTTGTAGTCAAAGCGGTCGACCAAAATACCTTGTTCAGGACTTAGCGTACCCGCCAGAAGGCGCTTGGACAACTCGTTGACCACCTCGCGCTGAATGACGCGCTTAAGCGGTCTGGCGCCAAACTGAGGGTCGAAGCCTGCTTCGGCCAGGTAGGTAACCGCCTCATCGCTGAACTGGATTGCGAAGCCCTTCGCCTTCATTTGCCCGGTCAGCGCGTTCAATTGCAGGCGCACCACCTGCGCAATTTCGGAACGCCGCAGGGGTTTGAACATCAGGATTTCGTCCACCCGGTTCAGGAATTCCGGTCGAATGGTGCGGCGAAGCAGCTCCATGACTTCGATCCGCGCCGTTTCCGAGGCGGCAAAGAGCTCTTCATCAGTATCCAACCCTTCAAAGCGCTCCCGGATGATTTGGGAACCCAGGTTGGAGGTCATGATGATGATGGTGTTTTTGAAGTTCACCGTCCTGCCCTTGTTATCCGTTAAACGGCCGTCATCGAGCACCTGCAGCAGGATGTTGAACACATCCGGGTGGGCTTTTTCAATCTCGTCGAGGAGCACCACGCTGTAAGGCTTGCGGCGTACCACTTCGGTGAGTTGACCGCCTTCGTCGTAGCCGACATAGCCGGGAGGCGCACCGATGAGGCGGCTCACAGCATGGCGTTCCTGGTACTCGCTCATGTCAATCCGCGCCATGGCGTTGGGGTCGTTGAACAGGAAGTTGGCCAGTGCTTTGGCCAACTCAGTTTTACCTACTCCGGTAGTGCCCAGGAAGATGAAGGATCCGATGGGCTTGGAAGGATCCTGCAACCCGGCGCGGCTTCGGCGAATGGCGTCTGCAACGGCCACAATGGCTTCGTCCTGGCCCACCACCTGACGGTGCAATTCGTCTTCCAAACGAAGCAGTTTCTCGCGCTCGGTTTCCAGCATTTTTGCTACTGGAATTCCCGTCCACTTGGCGATGATCTCAGCGATGTCGGTGGCGTCCACTTCTTCTTTCATCATGCGACGGCCACCATCCATGGAAGCCATCTCGGCTTCGAGCTTTTTCACGGCTTCCTGCGTCTGGGCTATTTTGCCGTAGCGCAACTCGGCCACCCGGCCGAAATCGCCTTCGCGCTCCGCGCGTTCAGCATCGAGTTTGGCTTGCTCAATTTCTTCTTTTCTGGCGTGGATGGCATCCACCATGCCTTTCTCCTGCAACCATCGGGCTTTGAGTTGATCCCGATCGGCGCTGAGGTCTGCGAGTTGGCGAACGAGCTCTGCCGTTTTGGCCCCCTTCCCTTCGCGCTCAATGGCCGCGCGCTCAATTTCTAACTGGCGAATGCGGCGTTCAATTTCGTCGAGTTCTTCTGGCACGGAATCCATTTCGAGCCGCAGTTTAGCTGCTGCCTCGTCAATCAGGTCAATGGCCTTGTCGGGCAATTGACGGTCGCTGATGTAGCGGGCTGAAAGGTCGACTGCGGCCACTATAGCTTCGTCCAAAATGGTAACGGCGTGGTGGGTCTCGTAGCGCTCTTTGAGTCCGCGCAGAATGCTGATGGCGTCTTCCTGCGAAGGCTCGTCAATCATAACCTTCTGAAAACGTCGCTCGAGGGCCTTGTCCTTTTCGAAATACTTTTGGTATTCGTTGAGGGTGGTTGCCCCCACGGCGCGAAGTTCGCCGCGAGCCAGCGCGGGTTTGAGGATGTTGGCCGCGTCCATGGCGCCCTCGCTTGCGCCTGCGCCCACGAGCGTGTGGATCTCGTCAATGAAGAGAATGATGTCGCCATCTGAATGAATAACTTCTTTGACCACCGCTTTGAGGCGTTCTTCAAATTCTCCCTTGTACTTGGCGCCGGCAATCAGCGCACCCATGTCAAGCGAGAAAATAGTTTTGCTCTTGAGGTTTTCAGGAATATCGCCCGACACAATTCGATGGGCAATGCCTTCGGCAATGGCAGTTTTTCCAACGCCAGGCTCCCCGACCAAAATCGGGTTGTTTTTGGTGCGGCGGCTCAGAATGTGCAGCACGCGCCGGATTTCTTCATCGCGGCCAATGACCGGGTCGAGCTTGCCGCTGCGGGCGCGCTCGTTGAGGTTGATGGCGTACTTGTCCAGTGCCTGGTATTGCGCTTCTGCGCTTTGGCTGCTGACTTTGCTTCCTTTTCGCAATTCCTGAATAGCGGTCTGCAGGTCGCTATCAGTAAGTCCAGACTCGCGAAGCAATTTGCCCACGGCGTCTTTGCCGGCGAGCAGGCCAATCATAAGGTGCTCTACGGTGACAAATTCGTCGCCGTATTGCTTCATGGCATCCTGTGCTTTGCTCAGTACAGCGTTGGCTTCGCGCGTCAGGTAGGGCTGGGTGTCGCCGCTCACGGCCGGAATTTTAGCTAAAAGGGCCTCCACCTCGCGGCCGAGTTTCTCGGAAGAAACCCCGGCTTTGCGCAAGAGGTACGCGGTCACTTCCTCTTGCTGCTGCAACAGCGCCTGAAGCAAATGCGTGGAATCGATGCCCGGGTGTTTGCGCGAAGTGGCCAATTGTTGGGCTTGCGCAACAGCTTCCTGGGCTTTGAGGGTGTATTGGTTAAAATTCATGCTATCCGGGGAATGGGTACTACTGCCGCATCAAAAGGCGGACCATCCGCCACTTGGCGTTCCCGCGCTGCCATTCTGGCCGGGATTTGGACCATGTCATCCTTTTAAATGACAAAAATTCCGATTTGGTAGCTAATTTGCTCTCCCCTACTTTTAAAGGCGAGTTCCTACCTATCCCAACACGCTCCTGCTATGCTTAAACAAAGCCCTTCCCCCGGTTTGATGAATTGGCTGCTTACTACGAGGCATTTTTTACCCGTACTGGCCCTGGTGCTTCTGGCGTCCTGCATGGGCGACGATGTGGTGCCGGACACGGATGACCCCGCGTACCGCGGTGAATTGCTCGGGTACGAATTGTTAGATTCCTGGTCGGTAGACCAGGTGGATTCGCTGCTGAGCAGCCTGGGCATTACCCTGCCGGTGAGCAATGGAATTGACGTGTACAAAGTGCGTTACGCCACCATTGACGCCCGCGGCGAAGCGCGTACGGAGGCTTCCGGTGCGCTGGTAGTGCCAACCGGAGTTACCGGACCATTACCCATGTCATCTTACCAACACGGCACTATTTTGTTGAAGGAAGATGTGCCTTCTCGCCAGAGCGGTGAAATTGCCATCGGCATTATTTTCTCCGCTACGGGCTACATTACGGCGCTGCCGGATTACCTGGGTCTGGGCGATTCGCCAGGCTTGCACCCTTATTGCCACGCAAAATCCGAAGCCACCGCATCAGTGGATATGTTGCGGGCCTCGCGGCTTGTTTTGGAAGCGCTCAGCGTGGATGAAAACGGGCAATTGTTCTTGTTTGGGTATTCGCAAGGGGGCCATTCTACCATGGCGCTGGTGCAGGAAATTGAATTGAGGCACACGGACGAATTTACCATTACCGCTGCGGCGCCCATGTCGGGTCCTTATGACCTGGCCGGTGCCCAAACGGATATGCTGTTGCTCGATGAGCCGTATGCTTCGCCCTTCTACCTGCCTTACCTGATGTTGGCTTACAACGAAGTGTACGACATGTACCCCACCCCTGCTGACTTTTTAAAGGAGCCCTGGGCTACTACACTGCCGCCCATGTTTAATGGTCTGGTGAATTACGACGCACTTAATGCAATGGTGCCGGATATGCCCAAGACCATTGTGCGGGACGATGTGTTCAACGATTTTCTGACCAATCCCAACAACCCGTTCCGCCAGGCTTTAGAAGACAATACACAGTTGGACCAAGCTCCGCTTTCGCCCACGCGCGTCTACTATTGCACAGGCGATGATCAGGTTAGTTACGTCAATGCCATCAACGCCCGCGATGCCTACGCCGCTCAGGGCGTTACGGTACAAGCTATCAACGGCGAGTCGCTGGCTGGCGGTACCCCGCTGGACCACGGCGGTTGTGTGCAACCAGTTTTGCTTGCTGCCCGGTCCTGGTTTGAAGTGCTCCGGGAATGAGCAAGCCGGGCGCTTCAAAAAACCGCATGATTGCTATTTATGCCACCGGCCAGTTTGGCTGGTCGCTGGCTTCCTATGGGGTGCTCAACCTGCTGGCCTATTTCTATATGCCACTTCAGGAAACGGGTGCTGAGGGAGCAGCATCCACTGCGCTTTTTCCCGCCTTTCTGTTTCAGGGAAGTGTCCTGGCCGGATTAACAGTGATTGGGCTGATCGGTTTTGGTGGGCGCATTTTTGATGCAATAACCGATCCGCTCGTGGCTCATTGGTCAGATGGTTCGAAGTCTCGGTTGGGCCGGAGAAGAGTGTTTTTGTTAATGGCAGCGCTGCCGTTTGCAGTCTTCTCTGCAGCGGTCTTTTTTCCGCCATTTGGGCAGGACTTTGCGGCCAACAGTGGCTGGCTGGTGGTGTGCATCACGCTCTTCTATTTTTTCATGACCATGTACGTGGTGCCTTACAACGCCTTGATTGCGGAGCTGGGACAGTCCGCGCGCGAACGGTTGCACCTGGCCACCGCCATTTCGGTGACCTGGGCGCTGGGTTTTGCCTGCGGCGCCCAGATTTACGTCCTGCAGGATTTGTTTGAACAAAAAGGCATGGATTCGCTGGCTGCTTTTCAGCGAAGCTTGCTGCTTTTTACGGCTATCGCCACTGCGGCTATGCTGGTACCGGCGATTTTTTTGGACGAGAATCGCTATGCGCAGCGAGGGGCGGGAACCCAGGCAAAGAATACCGGGGAGTTGCCCGGAGCAACGAAGGCCGTTGGACCGGAAATTGATGCTGCCCGTGATTCCGGCAATGTTCGCGCTGCTTTGCGCAAGGTCTGGTCAAACCGGAATTTCCGCTGGTTTGCCCTTTCCGATTTTTTGTACTGGCTGGCGCTGACGTTCATTCAAATGGGGGTCGCGTACTACGTTGTGACGCTCATGGGCCGGGACAAAAGTTACGCCAGCGCGTTTATGCTGCTGGTTTTCGTATTAAGTTTTGTGTTTTACGTTCCGGTCAATCTCGCGGCGCAGCGCTGGGGCAAGCGCAATGTGCTGCTCGGCGCATTTTTGTTTTTTGGAGGGGCCTTTGCGCTCACGGCTAGCCTTCAAACCGGGTCAGCGTTTTCCGGGGTGGCTATTTTGTTGCTCCAGGGAATGGCCGCCGTGGCCCTGGCCGCTTTTGGTATTTTGCCCAATGCCATTGTCGGTGATCTGGCCGATGCCCATAGCCGCAGGGCGGGGGAATCGCTTGCCGGAATGTACTTTGCTGTCCGAACGCTGATCATGAAGTTGGGCACATCCGCAGCTATGCTCATTTTCCCTACTTTCTTGCTCTGGGAAACCGGGGGTGTTCGAGCTTCTGCCATCGCGGCGCTGATCTTTTGCCTTGCGGGTTTTCTGGCCTTTAGACAATACCGGGAACCAACTGAGTTTCAATCCGTTGAAGAAGGCAACTGAACCTTTCGTAACCGGCCTTGTTTAGCTTTGAGTTTTCGCCAACATTATGCAAGTTCATCCAGAAAGGCAATGGTCAAAAGCGATCCTGATGACTGCTGCCCTTTATCATTTGGGTTGGGGTCTTATCGCTTCTTTCATCCCCGGGCGTATGCTCGGATGGATGGTTTCCAGCTCTACCGTCTCGCCGTTTAGTCTTCAGATTATCGGCATCGTGACCTTTTGCATGGGCATAGCCTATGCTTTGGCCTCCTTTGATCCGTTCCGGCAATGGGTAGTGAGCGTGGCCGGTCTGGTCTTTAGTGCCATTTGCTCCATGGCCTACTGGTTTGACCTGCAAACGGGCAATGCAGAGCCCGGCTTTTTGCCAGTGGTGCTCAGCAACTGGGTGGTTTGGGTGCCGCTATTAGGCATGGTTGTGTATATGATTTACAGAAATTCATATAGAACCGATGATCTGTTGATTAAGACCTTCAGCAGCAAGGAATACCCACTTGACCTGTTTGACACTACCCGGGGAGAAAATCTGATGGAACTTAGCAAGGAAAGCAAAGTTTTACTGGTCTTTTTGCGCCATTTTGGTTGTCCATTTTGCAAAGACACCATGGAACATATTGCCCGGGTGCATCAGGATTTTACCAGCTGTGGCACCCGGGTTGTGCTGGTCTACATGGTGCCATCTGAAGAGGCGCGGGAACATCTCCAGAAATACAAACTTGACCACCTGGACCAAATTTCAGATGCTGAGAGTATTTTATATAAAAAGTTTCGTTTACGTAAAGGTCGTTTGGGCGAATTGTTCGGTCCCCGCGCGCTGCTTCGGTTTGGGCAGTTGCTGGTTTCGCGCGGCTACGTAATTGGAAAAGAAGTGGGCGATTCCTTTCAAATGCCAGGGGTGTTCCTGCTGCAAGACGGCGAAATTGTTTCGGGTTATGTGCACGAAAGCGCCGCCGACCGACCTAACTACGATCGGTTGCTCGAGACCTGTTGTGCCTAATCCGCTTATCTTTGGGCAATGGCCCTTCGCGTTTTAATTGCCGGTTCCTCTGGTCTTGTTGGCAGCAAATTGCTGGAGCAATGCCTCAAGCACAAGCAGGTAGCTGCAGTGCATACCGTAGCTCGTTCACCCGGCATGCTGCAACACCCCAAGTTGGACGAATACTTGGTGGATTTTAATCATGCAGCCCCTTTTTCCGGCTTGCCTGCTTCTGATGTCGTTTTTTGTTGCCTGGGCACCACGCTGGCCAAAGCGGGCAGCAGGGGAGCTTTTCGTCAGGTGGACCACGACTACGTGTTGGCCCTGGCAAAGTGGGCGCAGGCAGCAGGTTGTCCGGCTTTTCACCTGATCAGTGCCGTGGGCGCAGATGCAACCTCCGCCATTTTTTACAGTCGCGTCAAAGGAGAGGTAGAACAGGAGGTGAAGGCGTTGAATTTTAAGACGACGGTCATTTACCAGCCCTCGCTGCTGATTGGCGGCCGCAAAGACCGCCGAATCGGGGAAGCCATCGCGCAGCGAACCCTACCGCTGTTAAGCCCATTCCTGTTTGGCCCTTTGGCGCTGTACAAGTCCATAACCGCTGAACAATTAGCCAATACAATGCTTGGCACAGCGCTGAACCCGCGCCAGGGGGTACGCACCCTTTCGGGGAATGACCTTTTTACCTCCTGATCCCTCCTGAGCGATCCCCTGATGAACCATATGGCTTTTTCTTATCATAACACGGTTACTCAGCCAAGGGTGGTTTTTATCCTCAAGCGGGTTTGCCCATGGCTATGGCATCCATGACCTCTGTTCCGGACCGAACCCTGTGGGTCAAGCGCCTGGCGTTGGAACATGGCTTTCAATATTGTGGCATCTCCAAAGCTGATTTTTTAGCGGAAGAAGCGCCGCGGCTGGAAGCCTGGTTGCGCCAGGACCGGCACGGTAAAATGGGCTACATGGCCCGCCACTTTGACGAGCGGCTGGACCCGCGCAAACTGGTTCCTGGTGCTCGGTCAGTTGTGACCCTGTTGTACAACTACCACAATCCCGACCGAGCTATTGACCCTGAAGCGCCGCGCATCAGCCAATACGCCTATGGCAGCGACTACCACCACGTGATCAAAGCCAAATTAGGGAACTGGGTACAAGCCCTTGAGGCGCACATCGGCACCCTTCAAGGCCGCGTTTTTGTGGACTCTGCCCCGGTGATGGAGCGCGCCTGGGCGCAGCGTAGCGGGGTGGGCTGGATCGGCAAAAACAGCAACCTGATCCACCCTAAAGCTGGATCATATTATTTTTTATGCGAATTTATTAGCGATCTTGAACTGGAACCCGACGGTCCTATCCGCGACTATTGCGGAACCTGCACCGCCTGCATGGATGCCTGCCCAACCGATGCCATTCCGAGCCCCTATGTAGTGGACGGCAGCCGCTGCATTTCCTATTTCACCATTGAACTGCGGGATGAATTACTGCCCGAAACCATGCGCGGTCAGTTTGGGAACTGGGCGTTTGGTTGCGACATCTGCCAGGAAGTTTGCCCCTGGAATCGCTTCTCGCGCCGCCACAGCGAACCGGCCTTTGAACCGCCGGAAGGCTTGCTCGGCATGGAACGCGGCGACTGGCAGGAGTTGACGCAAGTGGTGTTCCAGCGGCTCTTTCGCCATTCCCCCGTTAAACGAACCGGGTACCAGGGCCTCTTGCGCAACCTGCGCTTTCTGGGCGTAGACCAAGCCTATGAAGGGACCTCTGCTCCAGAAGCAATGGGCGAAGGGTCGCCACCACCCGCAGCGACCCCGTGAGCGCAGGGCCGACTCCGGCAGCCCGCGTTACGCGCCCGGTTGGTTCAATGCATATGCTCCCCGCTCAGAGGCAGCGAGGCGATGATTCGGGCTTCCGTATCCAGCCATTCCTGCCAGCGCTGGCGCACCCGATCTGGTTCGGCATATTCGCGGGCCAGGTCCAAAAACAGGCGGTAATGCCCGGCTTCAGACACCATAAAACTGTGGTAAAAGGCCTGCCATTCCGGGTCGGGCAAATGCAGCGACAATAAGCGGAATCGCTCACAACTGCGGGCCTCAATCAACCCGGCAACCAACAACTTTTCGAGCAGCGTATGGTCGCGCGAGAGGCCCGTGGGCATGCTAGCCAAGAGCTGGTTCACGTACTCATCTTTGCGCTGTTTTCCCAGGCGAAGCTGGTGCCGGTCCATTTCGCGGAGTACCTGCCGAAAGTGTCCCCATTCTTCGGTGACGATTGGGGCCAATTCCCGGACCAGACGCTCCTTGTCCGGAAATTGCTGAATCAGTGAAATGCAAGTTGAGGCGGCCTTTTGCTCGCAATACGCGTGATCCGTTAGGATCTCCGTCAGGCTTTTAACGGCCAGATTGACCCATCGCGGGTCAGTGGGCAGCTTGAGCCCCAGCATGTGAACAGGTTGCACTCTCCAAAAGTACGGAGCCTGGCAAAAGTACGGAGCCTGGCAAAAGTACGGAGCCCGGCAAAAGTACGGAGCCCGGCAAAAGTACGGAGCCCGGCAAAAGTACGGAGCCCGGCAAAAACCGCGGCCGGCCCTTTTCAGGGCCGGCCGGGGCGCTTTCGCGTTCGGTAATGCACTAACGCTGAGGCAATGCGCAGTGTTCAGAAGAAGCCGAACCTGGCCTGCAGCAGCGGGGTCAGTGTAGCTTAGCGGGCAATAGTGAAGTTAGAAACAACACGTTCTCCGTTGCTGATCATCTGTACAAAATACGTGCCGTTGTTCAGGTTGCTGACATTCAATTGGACACGGGCAGCGGCTCCGTCGACCGTCACTGTTTGCGTCATCAGCGCGCGGCCGAGAAGATCAACCACCACCAGGTCAACCTGACCGGCAATCGAAGCCATCAGGTCGATGGTCAACTCGCTGTTTGCCGGGTTGGGGAACAAACTCATTTCGGAACCGGTAGCACCCAAACGGGAAGCAGGCATCAAGAAAGACTGAATGGCGCTGTAACCAGAAACTCCGCTGGCACCGCAGTCAGCTTGTACACGCCATTCGTAGGTTCGGTTGGCTTTAAAGATGTTGAAGGTGCGGCTGGTTCCGCTGACGGCTACATCTCTCCATGCACCGCCGGCCTGGCGGCCTTGCAAGTCGTATCCTGTGGCACCGGATACTGCCGTCCAGGAGGTGCTGGCGGTGGTAGGGGCGCTGAGGATGGTGCTCGTAAGACCTGCAGGAATGTCGCAGGTGGGCGTAGAGCCACCGGAGCACTTGGTTGCGGCGGCTGCGGCTACCGAAGCACGGGATCCGCCGGCCACCAAGGTTGCGCGCATGCGGGCACCCTGACCGGTGCTGAACATGACCAGGCAATCATCATCGCCGTAGTCCATGTAGTTCTGGACGTTGTCTAAGGTGCTGCAGCTTACGTGTGTCAGGGCACAACCGTAGTTGGGGTTATCGGAAACCGGAGTGTCAGTAACGCCATCGTCGACACCACAGCCACCGTCGCCCCAAATGTGGCGGAGGTTTAACCAGTGACCGACTTCGTGTGTGGCGGTGCGGCCCAAATCATAGGGGAAGCCAGGACCGGAAGCCCAGGAATCACGACCGGTGTATTGGTAGTCACAGACCACACCATCGGTGGCAGCAGGACCTCCGGGAAATTGGGCGTAACCCAAAATTCCACTGCTGATGTCTCCTACCCATATGTTCAGGTACTGGCTGGCTGGCCAGGGATCTTTGCCCCCATCAGCCGTTCGTTTGATGTTGTCAGTAGTGTAGGAGAAGCTGGTGCGCGTGGTTGTTGTCCGCGTGATCCCAGTGGTAGGGTTACCGCTAGGATCCACGCTGGCCAAACAAAACTGGATTTCGGTGTCATCCCACAGCGAAGTAAAAGAAGATACAACCGAACTGATGTCCGCGTTAGTGGCACTGAAATCTTCATTCAGTACGTCCAACTGGCCCTGGAGTACATAATCCGGTACGTTTTCAGAAGCTCCGTTGTACACCACGTGGAAAACCACGGGAATGGTGTACAAAGTCACCCCGGAGCGCTCGGTGCCGGCGCCCGCCAACACTTCACGGGTATGGGCCTCAATGGCCTCCATGTTGGCCACAATTTCCGGATGCTGGTTAATCAGGTTCTCCATGTACTCGCTGGAATTACAGCGGTGCTGGGCCTGGACGTTACTGCCCAGCACCAGTGCCAAGCCGAGCCAAGAGAATTTTTTCATTGCTTTCATGCTAAAAAAGAGGGTTGTGAGGGTTTAGTTGGAGTATACAAATGACGGAGTCAATAAAGCACTCCGAATTGGCTGCAGTAAAAGCACTTAGAGAAGGTCTAAGGTAGCTGTTTCGGCAGAAAAAAAGTAATGTTTCGGCCTTTTCAACCGGCTGGACGGAGACCCGTTAAGCACTTTTGTCATGAGTTCCCGCCCGAGCGATGATGCCAAACGAAAAGTCAGATACTGGTAGAGTTTACCGCTTCGCTTTCAAGGCCAAAGTACGACCTTTGTCCGGGCATGCTCAAAACACGGCTTACAGTGGTTGTAACACTCAGGCCGCGTAAAATTACCATAAAATGGCGTGTGAGTGCGCGATTAAAGGGCTGGTTTGGATGTGCTATGCCACATAAAGATGATGCGGTGACCCCCCACCCATTGTGACCCGGCACCATAAGTAATTGCTCTTGAAAATCCTGGTTCTTCGATTTAGTTCCATAGGAGATATTGTGTTGTGCAGTCCATTGCTCCGGGCTGTGAAGACGCAAGTGGAAGGCGCGGCGTTGCATTTAGCCACAAAAGAAGCTTTTGCGCCGCTTTTGAGCCATAATCCGCACGTGGAAAAGGTGCATTTGTTGAAAACTTCGCTAAAAGACCTGATCTACCGCCTGCGTGCTGAAAAGTTTGACCTGATTCTGGATTTGCACCACAACACCCGCACAGCGGTTATCAAAGCTGCGCTGGCAACCGTCCCGGCACGTGCCTTTCCCAAGCTTAACCTGCGGAAATGGGTGTATGTGAATTTCCACCAGGATTGGATGGGACAACGCCATATCGTTGATCGCTACTTGGAAACTGCTGAATCCCTGGGCGTTGTAAACGATCAACTCGGCCTTGAAATGCCACTTGGACCGGATGCCGATCAGGTGTTGCAGAAACTCCCCTCCCCTTTCCACCGAAATTTCGACGCGCTGGTTCTCGGCGCTCGCCAGGGCACCAAAAAACCCGTTCCCGAATTGTTGGAAACCATTTGCCGCCAAAGTCCGCGCCCGCTGGTGCTGGTAGGGGGTCACGAAGACCTGGATTTGGGGCAACACCTGGCCGCACTGCACCCCGAACAGGTTTGGAATGCCGCGGGAAACGCATCGCTGCAGGAGTCAGCGGCTTTGCTTCGATCCTGTAGAAAAGTTGTGAGCCCGGATACTGGCATGATGCACATCGCGGCAGCGTTTCAAAAACCGATCTACAGCCTTTGGGGCAGCACAACCCCGCGTTTTGGGATGTTTCCCTATTACGGTGGAAATGATCCGGTGGGCTTGCATAACGAGCGCGGCAGTGTTTGGGGCGAAGTGCCCGGTTTACCTTGCCGGCCCTGTTCAAAAATCGGTTTTGATCGCTGTCCAAAAGGCCATTTTCGCTGCATGACCGGGCAGTCAGCAGCGGCTGTATTAGGCTGGTTAAACATTGATTAGTGCTGCCGGTATCAGCATTTGGTGATACTTTTCTACATTTATACGGACTGCTCGGGTGCTTATACGCACATATTGCTTTATTCCTCCTCAATTGCACCGAATGTTTGCTATCCGCATTTTTGCCCCCGTTTTACTTGTTTTAAGCCTGGTGATTTTCTGTAATACAGCCAAGGCTACACACGCCATGGGCGCTGATTTGACCTATACTTGCGTAGGTCCAAACACCTACGAAATTCGGTTGAACTTCTACCGCGATTGTGATGGCATCGCCGCCTCTCCCACCACCAGCGTGGATATTTCTTCGGTTTCCTGTGGCTTGTCCTACTCGCTTACGTTGCAGCCCGACACGCTCTTTACCGGGTTGGATACGTTCTACTTTGGCGATGAAGTGTCCCCGCTGTGTCCGGCCAATCTGCCTCTTTCCACCTGCAACGGCGGCCCCTATCCCGGCGTTGAAGTATACTCGTACTCCGCAATTGTCACCTTTCCCACAAGCTGCCCGGATTGGAATATCGCCTATTCGCTGTGCTGCCGAAACGCAGCCATTGACAACCTGCTGGACCCGGATTCTGAAGAATTGTATGTTGAGGCTACGATGGATAATACCGGAGGCTTGTGCAACAACTCCGTTTTTTTTACACAATTACCAGTTACCTACATCTGTAACGGCGAGCCGTTCAACTTTAACCACGGGGCCATTGACATTGATGGCGATTCGCTGTCTTACACCTTGATTAATCCGCTCACTGCTGGTGCAGTGCCGATTTCATATGCCGGTGGTTTTTCGCTGACTACCCCCATGGCGGTTACAGGAACTTTTGGCTTTGATGAAGCATCCGGACAGATAACCTTCACACCTTCGGCCGAGCAAACAGGAGTTTTGACGGTCCTGGTAGAAGAATTTCGGGGCGGTGTCCTGATCGGCTCCACCATGCGCGACATCCAAATTGTGGTCACTAATTGCCCCAGTAACTCAGCTCCTGCAGCCGACGGATCGTTTATCGGCCTGGATGGCGGTGTTGCGCTGGATGCCAACACCATTCAATCCTGCCCGGGTGATACCATCCGCTTTTCGCTGAGCTACTCGGACGCCAACATTGGCGATGTGCTGTCTGCCTCCAGCACGCTGGCCTTGCTTTTGCCCGGCGTCTCGGTTTCGTACAGTGGAATCAATCCCCTGGTTGTGAATGTGAGCTGGATAACCAGCCTTAGCGACACCGGCTTTTACGCATTCACCGTTGCTGTTCAGGACGATGCCTGCCCGATTTTCTCCAATCAGATTTTCAACTACGACATCGATTTGCTGGCGGGAACTTTTGCCGGGCCCGATGTCACCTATTGCCCCGGAGGCATTCCGGCGCAGTTAGTCGTGACGGGAGGCAGCCTCTTTAGCTGGACCCCTGCCTTTGGACTGGATGATCCGTTGAGCCAGGTTCCAAAAGCCACACCCGGGCTGACTACCGATTACATCGTCACCAGCAACCTGAGCGCTTTCTGCAAAAACACCGACACTGTTCGCGTAACGGTAGTACCAGCTTTTAACTACCTCCTGAGTCCCGGCGACACGCTTTGCCGTTTTGACGAAACCACCATAGGAGTTAATACGGAGCCGGTCTGGGGGCCCTATTCTTATTCCTGGTTCCCGGTGGAAGGGCTTTCGGATCCGTTTGCCCCTGTAACCGATGCTTCGCCCTTTGCCACCACCTACTACCAAATCACCATGACTTCTGACACGGGTTGTGCCATTCTGGACAGTATCCCCGTGGTGATCCAAGGGGCCATTCCCCAGTTGAACGCCATTGCCGATAAAACGCTGATCTGCCCGGGCGATGCATCGCAGTTTAACCTGGCACCACTTTGCGGCGTCACGCCCGCTCCCTGCGGAACGTTAATTACGGGAATAGCGGGTTCGGAGTCGCTCAGCACCGATGGACAAACGCCGTTTAAAGGAGGGTACGACGACAGTCGCATGCAAATTCTTTACTCTCCGGAAGCCCTGAACGAAGCGGGGTTCTTTGGCGGTGCCTTAAGCGAATTGGGCTTTTTTGTCAGCGAGAAAAACAGCACCACGGCCTACCGCAACTTTACCCTTAAAATAAGTTGCCTGGATGCAGGCAGTCTGGATGGTGGATTTGTCGGAGGCACCGAAACGGTGTTTGGTCCGCTTAATTACAGCACGGTCAGCGGCTGGAACAATTTTGTGCTTTCCACCCCTTTTTCCTGGGGCGGCGATGAGGGTTTACTGGTGGAAATCTGCTTCGATAACCCTGATTATGGTTTCACCGAAGACGATAAGATTTATTATAGTACGGCAGATTACAACGCCAGCGTCATCGATTTTAATTTGCTAACCACGGGCTGTGGGTTGGATGAATCCCCTGCTGTATCAAACAAACGCCCCAACATGCGGGTGCGTTTTTGCAGCCAGGATGCAGGCGGCATTGACATTACCTGGGCCCCGATTACCGGACTGAGCGATCCGTCCATTCAAAATCCGCTGGCCAGCCCAACAACCGGCCCAATTACGTATGTCGTAACGCTGGACGACAACGGCTGTGCCACCAGCGATACGCTGACCATAGACGTGGACAACAGCCTGATTTTGGACGCCGGCAACGATGTGGCCATTTGCAATGACGAAAGCGTGCCGTTGAGCGCGCTTGCGCTCGGTACACCTCCTGCTGAAGGCTTTGCCTTTGTGTGGAGCCCGGCTTTAGGACTATCTAACCCATTTGTCGCTAACCCGGTTGCCAGCCCCAACAGCAGCACTACCTACACGGTTAGCACCACCAGCCAAAACGGCTGTAGTCAAACCGATTCAGTTACCGTCAATGTCTTTGTGCTGGCAATCCAAGCGTCACCGGACACGGTCATTTGCGCCGGTCAGACCGTGTCACTGCAAGCTGGCGGCGGTGTGCTTTACGAATGGTCTCCGGCTGAAGGCTTGAGTTGTACGGACTGCCCGGAACCCCTCGCCTCGCCCACCATGAGCACACGCTACGAGGTGGCAGTGACGGACGAAAATGGTTGCACGGACTCTATGGCTACCTTCGTGCAGGTGAATCCTATACCTTACGTGGAGGCCTTTGCGGACACCACCCTCTTTATAGGCGAAACGGCCTTTCTCAGCGCCAGCGCCGGCAGTTCCTTTACCTGGACCCCGACCGACGGGCTTAGCGATCATACTGGCCAATTCACCGCGGCCAATCCGCTCCAAACCACCATCTACACGCTGCTGTTGACCGATGCAAACGGCTGCCAGGACACCCGTGAAGTTACCGTTACGGTGCTGGAACTCCTGGAAATATACGTGCCCAACGCGTTCAGCCCCAACGGCGATGGCCAAAACGACGCGCTGCTGGTCATTGACCGCGGTCTGGCCGGCCTGGACGAGTTCAGCATCTACAACCGCTGGGGGGAAATGCTGTTCACCACGGCCAACATCAACGACGGCTGGGACGGCACCTACAAAGGCAAAGACCAGGAAGTGGGAACGTACATGGCCGTGGTGCGGGCGCGATCGCTCACCGGGGCGGTCTTGCAGAAGAATACCGCGGTGCAACTCGTGCGCTGACCTTTCTTTGGTTGCGCAGCGCAAACCTTGCAGGAAGAAAGGGAACTTTTCCCCCGGGGCATATGGGCTGCCCTGCGCTGAATCAACCCCGTAAATGATGCCGTGCAAAATGATCGCTGCCATGCAACCGGGCTCAATAGTTTGACTATATTTATTGGGTACTCCATCCTGAGCAGGTTGTCGGAGGGTCTGCATCCTGCTCCGATTTTTTTACCGACGGCTCCTGGCGGTGCGACAGCGCCGCGGAGGTAGTTCCTAAATACGAACCTGTCAACTATGAATCCCAACGATCCAAAGCTCATCAAGAATGTCGCCCTGTTCGGCCATCAGGGCTCCGGCAAGACCACCCTGGCCGAAACCATGTTGTTCGAAGCCGGAGCCATTCCCCGGAGAGGAAGCGTGGAAGACCGAAACACCGTATCCGATTACAACACCATTGAACAGGATCGCGGCAATTCGCTGTTTTCTACACTGATGCACTTGAATTGGCGGGACCACAAAATCAACCTGATTGACACACCGGGTTTTGATGATTTTGTAGGAGAAATACACACGGCATTGAAAGTGGTTGATTCGGTGGTCATGGTGCTTAATGCGCAATACGGCGTTGAAGTGGGCACCGAACTGATTTGGGAGAACACCCACGAAGCACACAAACCCACGCTGTTCGCCATCAACCAACTGGACACCGACAAGTCCGACTTTGAACGCACCGTAGAACAACTTACGGAGCGTTTTGGCAAGCAGGTCATCACCATTCAATACCCGCTTAACGAAGGTCCCGGGTTCAACAAGATCGTGGACGTCTTGCGGATGACGATGTACGAATTTGCCCCGGGAGGCGGCAAACCAGAGAAAAAACCTATTCCCTCATCAGAAACTGCCCACGCAGCCGCGTTGCACAATGCGCTGGTTGAAGCTGCCGCGGAGCACGACGAAGGACTCATGGAGCTTTACTTTGAAAAGGGCTCGTTGGACGAAGAAGAATTGCAAAAGGGGCTGCGGCTCGCCGTTGGCAATGCCGACTTTTTTCCTGTGTTCTGCGTTTCAGCGCGCCACAACATGGGCAGCGGTCGTCTAATGGGCTTTATTCACGATATCTGCCCGTCTTCCGCTGATCTGGAACCAGCACGCCTGGTGGGCGGCGGTAGCGTAAAACCCGATCCCCAGGCCGAACCTTTGGCCTTTGTGTTCAAAACCGTCAATGAAGCGCACTTGGGCGAAATGTCCTTTTTTAAGGTGTACAGCGGAACGCTTAAGCCCGGCATGGATCTGCAAAACGTCCGCAAAGGCCATACCGAGCGATTCAACCAATTGTTTGTGATTAACGGCAAACAGCGCGAGGCAGTAGAACAACTGGTTGCGGGCGACATCGGGGCCACGGTCAAACTCAAAGACACGCATACTAACGACAGCCTTTCGCCCAAAGGGAAAGAGCGGGCCATTCAACCCATCGTGTTCCCGGAGCCGCGCATTCGCGTAGCGCTGGAAACCATGAACAAAGGCGACGAGGACAAACTCGCCAACGGGCTGCATCAACTGACCGAAGAGGATCCCACCTACCGGGTGGAACACTCGGGGGAATTGCGACAAACCATTGTGCATGGGCAGGGCGAATTGCACCTCAACATTCTTCGCCAACGCCTTGAAGACCGCTTTAAAGTTTCCGTGCAATTTGCCATCCCGCGTATTCCCTACCGCGAAACCATCACCCGCTCTGCTAAAGCAGACTATCGCCACAAAAAGCAAACCGGCGGCGCCGGTCAATTTGCCGAAGTGCACATGCTTGTAGAACCCTATGAAGAAGGGATGCCAGCGCCTGCGGGCATGACCGTGCGCGATGTGCACGAAATCAACCTGGACTGGGGCGGCAAACTGGTCTTCAACTGGTGCATCGTGGGCGGGGCCATTGACGCTAAATTCTCAACAGCCATCATGAAAGGCATCATGGGCAAACTCGAAGACGGCCCGTTAACGGGCAGTTACGTGCGCGACGTGCGAGTCAGCGTCTTTGACGGCAAAATGCACCCGGTAGACTCCAACGATATGGCCTTCAAAACGGCCTCAGCCATGGCCTTCCGCGAAGCCTTTCGCAACGCAGCGCCCAAATTACTGGAACCCATTTACCAACTGACAGTCAAGACTCCGGTTGAAATGAGCGGCGATGTGATGAGCGACTTGCAAACCCGCAGAGCCCAAATTTTGGGCATGGACAACGACGGACATTACCAGATTATCGAGGCCCGGATTCCGCTGGCAGAATTGTACAAATACTCTTCAACGCTCCGCTCGCTTACGCAGGGGCGCGCTAAGGATTCCATTGCCTTTATGGAGTACGCTCCGGTGCCGCAGGAAATCCAGGCACAGATTGCTTCTTCGCACAAGGAAGTGTTGGAAGAAGCGTAACCGAAAAACACTTCGAGCGGGCATATCTAAAAAACCTATACAAGGTTTTTTAGATATGCCACAAGGTTTTTTAGCTATGCTAAAAAAGCCCGGAATCTATTCGGGGCTTTTTAATGATTTTACGCCTGGGGTTGGACGCTTGAAACTATACGGTATGTTTGGAAACGATGCGCTTGGCGGCATCCAGAATGGAAGTGTTTTGTATTTCAACGATTCCTCCCCCTGCGCTCTTCTCAAAATGTAAACCGGGAATGGTGGTGCCTTGATCGTAATGGTCGCCTCCAAAGTAATTGCGAACCGTGTCCGCTTCGATGCCGAGTTCTTCGGCAATCTTTTCAATGCTGCCCGCGGGCATGCTGTCTTTCAGGTGCCTCAATTGCTCAAAAGTGATTACCATGATGGTTAAATTTATTTAGAAAATCCTGATTGAACAGGCTGGGTGTTGCTTGTTTCCAAATTTATAAAACTATTCGACCCTAACAACGATTTCCGAGATGATTTAGCCCCAGGTTGGTAACTTTCGTGCATGAGGTACTCCCGACTTTCCCGGATATGCTTGGTGTTCCTGTTCCTAGCCTCGCTGGCAGCCTGCAAGCGCACTTCAAGACCTGATGGGCTGCACATTCACAGCGCCTCGCCGGAAGGAGAAATACCCACGGAGTCCAACCTGACCTTTTACCTCAGCGCCAACCTGGCCCCGGATTCGGTGTTCGGAACGTGGGACAAAACTTCATACATCGCCTTTGATCCGCCGGTTTCCGGCGAGTTTCGCTGGACCGGCGCCAACGTACTGGAGTTTTCGCCCTCGCAGCCCTGGCAACCCGGAACTGACTACCGGGCAACCTTGCAGGAAGCGGTGCGGCAATTCGATCCAGAGAGCAGAACCCTGGCCACCGACCACGCCTGGAGCTTTAATACCCCGGATGTTGCGCTCCGCTCGGTAAATGTGTTCTGGACCAAACCTGAAGGCGCGACGCAGCCTGTCCTGGAGGCTAACCTGGGCTTTAATTACCCGGTTGAAAGCGCCGCGGTACTCAACCTGCTCTCTGTCAAGACAGGTGTCAAGGCAGCAAAAAATGCTGTTGGGGTTCAAGGGCTGCCTGTCAGCCAATCCAATGAAATACCGCTTCGCCTGGATGCGCTGCCCGAAGAAGCGGGCGAATTGGTCTTTGAGCTCGCAGCGGGTTTGATGGCTAAAGGCGGAAACCGCCGCGGCGAAAAACCGTTCAGCATCAGCACCGCTGTGCCCGACCGCAGCCGGCTTCAGGTGCTGGAGTTTGCCGCTCAACACGACGGCACCCGCGGCATGATCCGCGTGGTGTTCAACCAAAACCTGGTGGCTGATCCCGCACTGAAAGCGGGCATTCTGTTAAATCCGACCGCGGCGTTCAAGCTGGATTTCAAAGGCAACGAACTGCTCCTGGAAAGCAGCGTTTTTGCCCTGGAAGACGCCTATACTTTAACGATTCCCAGCCAGTTAAAAGGCGAATTAGGGGGCGAAACGGCCGAACCTTACCGCCATGCCTTCAGTTTCGGCCAACTGCGGCCAGAGGTTCGGTTTGTCTCGTCCAAAGGCCAGTACCTCAGCAGCCGCGGACCGCGCAACCTGGCCGTGGCCATTCACAGCGTTGCCGAAGTGGAAGTGACTGTGGTCAAAGTTTTTGAAAACAACATCCAGGCCTTTCTGCGCCAGGGAAAGGACTACGACGGCTACTACGACTGGGAGGGCGATGAAGAATATTACGGCTACCAGTACTACGAAACAGAGCCCTTCGGCGAAGAAATTTGGCGCAAAACCTACCGCACTAAGGACCTTCCGGAAAGCGGTCCCGTACGGTTGTTGCAACTTGATTTTCAGGACAAATTGCCTCGCTTTCATGGAGTCTACGTGGTTAAAGTCAGCTCCACCGACAAGCAGTACCTGACGGACACCCGCGTGGTTTCGGTCTCAGACCTGGGCCTGGTGGCCAAAGTGACTCCCGGTCAGGTGACGGTTTTTGCCCATTCGCTCAAAACGGCGAAGCCAATCGCCGGGCTGGAAGTGGTCTTTTTCAGTACCCACAACCAGCTCATGCACCAAGCCAAAACGGATGCCGACGGCGTAGCGGTTTGGGAAGCGCCGGAATCCGGGGGCAATGGATTTGAGGTTGGCATGGTCAGCGCCAGCGGAGGCTCCGACTACAACTTCCTGGCCTTCAACCAAAGCGGAGTGGATGCTTCGCGCTACGATGTAGGTGGGGTGCGCACGGAAAGCATGGTGTATGACGCCTACCTCTACGGCGAACGCGACCTGTACCGCCCCGGCGAAACCGCGCACTTCGCCGCGGTGCTTCGCGATTGGAAAGACTGGGATCGCCCCGGACCGCTGCCGGTGCAGATCCGATTCCGCCAGCCCGATGGTCGCCTTTGGAAAACCGTGCGGCAGGCGTTGGACGACGAGGGCTCGCTCGCCGTAACCCTGCCACTTGCCCCGAGTGCGCCGACCGGCCCCTGGAGCGCTGACCTGTTCACGGGCAACGATGTCTTCCTGACCAGCTTCCGGTTCTCCGTGGAGGAATTTGTGCCGGACCGCATGCGCATCAATACGGCGCTGGGGGCCGAGCGCTACCTGCCCGGCGACTCGCTGACCGGCTCGTTGCAGGCGCTGCATTTTTATGGCCCCCCCGCGGCTGGCCGCAAATGGGAGGCGGACATTTCGCTGGACCGCGAGAACATTGTCTTTGACGGCTGGCCCGGCTGGAACTTTGATCCCAGGCAGTCGATGCGGGAGCGCTACACCGAAAGCGGGTTAACAGACGCTTCCGGCATCGGTTTGTTGGGGCTGACCTTGCCGGAAACGGAAGAGGTGGGCCTGATCAGCGGCAAGGTGCGCTGGACCGTTTTTGACGAGACGGGGCGCGCTGTTTACGGCAGCAACACCTTCCGGTTGCAGACACAACCGCTGCATTACGGCATCGGCCCTTCGCCCGAATACTGCGCCACGCGCAGCCCTTTGCGCATCGGGCTGGCAGTGGTTAACACGGACGGCATGGCCCAAAGCCGGCAGGTGGACGTGGAGGTTATTAAGGTGGATTGGGAGTCGAACATGGTGCGGCAGGGCAACCAATACCGCTACGAAAGCCGCGAAGTGGAGCGCCCGGTGAGCCGCGAAGAAGTTGCGGTTAGTGGCGCAAAAAGCAGCTTCGTGTTTGTGCCCAAACAATCGGGCAAGTACTTGATGCGGATCCGAAAACCGGGCTCAAAAAGTTACGTGGAACGATCGTTCTACGCCTACGGCTCGGGCGATACCGACTACCGCTCTTTTGAGGTAAACAACGAGGGCCAGGTGGACATCAGCACGGACAAACCCAGCTACCAGGTGGGCGAAACTGCCGAAATTCTGTTCAAAACGCCGTTTGAAGGCCGCCTGGTCGTGACGTTGGAGCGCGACCGGGTGCACCAAAAATTCTTTCTGCAAACCAGCAACCGCACGGCATCGCTCCAGATCAAATTGCCGGGGGAATGGCTTCCGACTGCCTACATCAGCGCTACCTTAATCCGACCTGGCGATGGACCGAGCATGCCGCTGACCGTGGCGCATGGTTTCCTTCCTCTTGCGATAGAGGACGCCGTTCACCGCCTGCCAGTGACCATCAAAGTTCCCGGCGACAGTCGATCGCGGCGCACGGTAACCGCTACCGTCAAGACAACCCCCGGGGCCTACCTGACCATTGCCGCGGTTGACCAGGGCATCCTGCAAATTTCGGGCATGGAAGACCCGGACCCCTACGTGTATTTTTTTCGGAAACGCGCGCTGGAGGTGCAGTCTTATGACCTGTACGGCCAACTGTTTCCAGATCTTTTTGCCAGCGGCGGCTTAACCGGCGGCGACGGCGGTTATGAACTTGCCGCACGAAGCAGCCCAATCACGGCAGAGCGCTTTAAACTGATCTCGCACTGGAGCGGCATTGTTAAGGCAGACGCCGGAGGCAATGCCAAATTCAGCGTGGACTTGCCCGAGTTTTCGGGCGAGCTGCACTGGATGGTGGCCGCCTGGAAAGGAAGTGCTTTCGGCGCCGCGTCCTCCGCCACCACGGTCGCAGACCCGCTCGTACTGGCGTCCGCCCTTCCCCGGTTTCTCAGCCCAGGCGATGAGGTAGACATGGCCGTCATGGTAGCCAATACCACAAATGGCAAGGCGCAGGGAAAGGTTTCTATCAAGACCGAGGGCGCGCTGGAGATTGTGGGCACGCGCGAGCAGTCGTTTGTGGCTGAAGCGCATCGCGAAACCAGTGTTCGGTTCCGGGTGCGAGCCGGCAAGGCGATGGGCACAGGAAGCGTTAGGGTTGTGGCCTCGGGCCTTGGCGAGCAATTTGAACAAGTCACCGAACTGGCGGTGCGTCCTGCGTCCGGGCTTCAACACCTGATCCAGGAGGGACAGGTCGCTGGCGGCACGCAAGTCAGCCTGGTGGCCCCGTCAACCTTTGACGTCGTGACCGGCACCCGGCTCACCGTGGGCCGATCGCCAGCCCTGGCACTGACCGGCGATTTGGATTACCTCATCCAGTATCCATATGGCTGCATGGAGCAGATCATTTCAACGGCCTTCCCGCAATTGTACCTGGGGGAATTGGCTGGGAGGCGCGTGGCGGAGGCTGGTGGTGATGGCTCAGGTTTGACGTCCGGGAACAACGGAGCCGGGGCTAGTGGTCCCGGAGGAAGCGCTGCGGCCATTCGCGAAGCCATCGCCCGCATTCAAAGCCAACAAATTTCGAATGGGGGCCTGACTTATTGGCAAGGTGTGGGCGAGGCGCAATGGTGGGTCTCTGCCTATGCGGCGCATTTTCTGCACGAAGCCAAAAAAGCGGGCTATTCCGTGGATGCCATTGTGCAAAACAAACTGCTGGGCTTCTTAAAAACCAAAGTCCGCCAGCGGGAGACCTTCCTTTACCGCTACAATGTCAACCAGTCGCGCGAAGTGGCCGTGAAAGAAATTGCCTACAGCCTGTATGTGCTGGCGCTAGCCGGAGAGGCGGACATCAGCACCATGAACTACTACAAAAGCCACCCGGATTGGCTGGCGCTGGACAGCAAGTACTTGTTGGCATCGTGCTACGGCCTGGCCGGAGATCGCGAACAATTTGACCGCCTGCTGCCGCGCGATTTTCTGGGCGAAGAGAGCCTTCCTGCATTCAGCGGCAGTTTCCATTCCGCCATACGGGACCGGGCACTGGCACTCAATGCGTTGCTCCAGATTCAACCGGATCATCCCCAAGTGGGTCCGCTGGCGCGTTTTCTCAGCGAGCAATTGAACACGGCGCGTTGGTTGAACACGCAGGAGCGAGCCTTTTCGCTGATCGCATTGGGCAAAATAGCTCAGCGAAACGCCGGCTCCACGGCTACCGGTATTGTTTACGTAAACGGCCGTGAAGTTGCCCGAATTGCCGAAAAAGAATGGAGCATGGAAAGCGATGTGCTCCAGGACGGAGAAATTCGTTTGGAAGTTTCCGGTAAGGGTAACTTATATTATGTTATGGATCAAAAAGGTTATGCTACGGATGGACGTTACGCGCAAGAAGACCGCTTTTTGAAAGTGCGCAAACGATTCCTGGATCGCAACGGCGTTCCCGTGACTAATTTGCTGAACCTGCGCCAAAACGATCTGCTGGTGGTGGAAATTGAATTGAAATCACCCGCGGGAGTTGTGGTGGAAAACGTGGCCATCACGGATCTTTTGCCCGCCGGCCTGGAGATTGAAAACACACGGCTGCGGGGCATGAAGAACATGGAATGGATCAAAGGGGCCAGCGTTCCCGATTACCTGGACGTGCGGGACGATCGAATAAATTTTTTCACCGACGCACAAGGCGAAACGCAGCGCTTCTACTACATGGTTCGGGCGGTGAGCCCTGGCCGTTTTCAAATGGGACCTGTTCAGGCAGATGCCATGTACAACGGCCAATACCACTCGGCACACGGTGCAGGCGTGATAGAAATTAAACCCTAGGGCGGGAGTTAAAGCTGGGTTCTGCTGGATGTTTCAACTCCTTCCCCGCCCTTGCCCCCGTTCCTGTTCTTGTTCTTGTTCTTGTTCTTGTTCTTGTTCTTGTTCCCAACCTCGTTCCCGCCCCCGTTTCTGTTCTTGTTCCCAAACCTCTATCAACGCCAAAAGCCATCGCAGTATCCAGTCTCCATTACCGCACCTGCCCGTTTTGCGAAGCCATGTGCGGGGTTGTTCTTGCTATCAAGGACAGCCAAATTCTTTCGGTCCAGGGCGACCCGCTGGATGTGCACAGCAAGGGGCACATCTGCCCCAAAGCGCTGGCTTTAAAAGACCTGCACGAGGACACCGACCGGCTCCGAACGCCTGTGCGCCGGGTAGGGCAACGCTGGGAGCCTATTTCGTGGAAAGAGGCTTTCGACGAAATTGAAACCCGAATTCGCGGCATCTGGAAACAACACGGCCGCGACGCAGTTGGGGTGTATTCCGGCAATCCTACGGTGCACAATACCGGCTCTCTGCTGCACCTCTACGACTTCTACGACGCGCTGGGAACGCGCAACCGCTTTGCATCGCACTCGCTTGACCAACTGCCGCTGATGCAGGTTTGCGGCGAAATGTTTGGCCACCTGGCCATGTTTCCGGTTCCCGATTTGGACCGGACAGATTACCTGTTCATGCTCGGGGCCAATCCGCTGGTGTCCAACGGCAGCTTGATGTCAACGCCAGGTGTAGCGGGGCGCCTGCGAAGCTTGCGGGGGCGGGGGGGCAAATTGGTGGTCGTTGATCCGATGCACACCAAAACTGCCGCTCTTGCGGATGAACATTTGTCCATTATTCCCGGTACCGATATTTACCTACTACTGGCCATGCTCCATGTTATGGTCCGGGACGGACTCTGCCAGCCGGGCCGCTTGGCCGCATTCAGCAGCGGACTGGACCAGATCATGCAGGCTACCGGGGAATGGACACCGGAATGGGCTGCGGCAAAATGCGGAATCCCAGCCGATACCCTTTCCAGGCTGGCGCGCGAATTCGCAACGGCAAAAACAGCGGTGGCTTATGGCAGACTCGGGGTCTCTGCTCAAGAACACGGTACCCTTTGTCAATGGGCCTTGGTCATGCTCAATCTGCTAACTGGAAATTTAGACCGACCAGGCGGATCGCTTTTCGCCCTGCCTGCATTGGATTTTCTGACGCTCATGGCATCGGAATCCAAATTTGGACGTTGGAAAAGCAGGGTTCGGCAGTTGCCGGAAACTGGTGGAGATTTTCCTGCTGCTGCGCTTGCCGACGAAATTCTGGAACCCGGCGCAGGAAAGATTCGCGCCCTTTTTACTGTGGCAGGAAATCCGGCGCGCTCGGTGCCGAACAGTCAAAAACTGGAAAAAGCGCTGAGCGATTTGGAATTTATGGTGTCCATTGACTTATACCGGAATGAAACTACGCGGCATGCTCACCTCATTTTACCGCCGTTGACCGGTGCAGAAGTCTTGCACTATGGGCTGGCTTTGTACCTCGTAGCACCGCAGCAATCGGCAAAATATTCGCAGCCGGCATTTCCAAAACCTGAAGGAGCAAAATACGATCACGAAATACTTAGGGAATTGCAACGGCGCTTTGCACGGCGTTCCATTCGCCACCAAGTCATGACGCGCATTGGGCCAGAAACCAGGCTGGACCTGGCTTTGCGCGCTGGACCATATGGCATATGGGGAGGTCGGCTGTTTAAAAAGGGAGGATTAAGTTTAAAGAAATTAAAGGAAGCTCCACACGGAATAGCCCTGGGTAGCCTACAGCAACAATTGCCAAAAAGGCTTTTTACACCAGACAAGAAAATTCAAGCCTTCCCAAAATCGGTTCAAAAAGGCCTTGAATCGTTGATGACAGCGCATCAAAAGCCGATTTCGGAATTCACGTTAATTGGGCGAAGAAATTTGCGGAGCAATAATTCCTGGATGCACAATCTACCCATCCTTACCGGCGGAAGGGAATCGTGCACTGCGATGATCAACCCGGAGGACGCAAAACAGCTAGCTGTTGGATCGGGCGAACTGATCCAAGTAAATTCTGCAACGGGTTTTCTGATTATTGCCGCAGAACTCAATGCAAACATGCGCCGTGGGGTAATAAGCATTCCTCATGGCTGGGGACACAACCTTCATCCACTCATACAATTAGGACACGCCCAACAAAAAGCAGGACAAAATGCAAACGCATTAACGGATGATTCCATCACGGATGAATTATGCGGCAATGCAGTGTTTAACGGAGTACCTGTGCAATTGAAGCGCGTAGCAACAGAAGAAATCAACAGCTAGAACTTTTTTCCTAAAATTAAATAGTGATAACTAATTATAGTATTATAATATATTATAAAGTACTATTAAGATTGACAATTAACACTTTATAGATTTTTATTTGAACTTTATTTTGCAATATTCCTTCGCATAGTTTGTTTCTTTTCCCAATTTCCACTTTGAACAATGTAGACAATACGGATTTACTTTAAAATTAAATTAGTTTTGACGAATCCTTCATGGCGTTATTACGTTTAATCAATCTGCATGGCTAAAATGAAAATCAGTACAGAAGCTTTAAAGCTCTTATTTGCTTCGTATAAAGCTCAGCAAGAGCAATTGACCTACCAACTCATGCGAACCGGTACTGCACTGGCAGAATTGGAGCGCGATTATGGTACACAATTATCCGCCAATCCTGATGCAGTTACGCAGTCTTCTGCTGGAGCAAAACCCGGGGCAAAACCCGGAGTAAAAAGAAGCAGACCATCTGGAACGGCTTCCACTACTGGCAAGAAACGCGGACGCAAACCGGGCGCAACAAAATCGGCAAAAGTTCCCGCTAAAGCAAAAAACGCGACCTCGCTTGCAAAGCGCCGCGGCCGTCCATCCAAGAGCGAAAGCAGCAGCATACAGCAGAGCATCACGACAAAACGGACCCGGAAGATCAGTGGCACTAAAGCTGTTTCAACCCAAGGAACTAAATCTGCAGTTACCAAAAAGATCAGCAGGAAACTATCTGATTGGGATCAAATCATGGTCACCGCGCTTCAAAAATCTGCTTCTCCATTGAGAAAAGCTGATTTGGATCTGGCCTATATGCGGCATTCACTGGTCAAGAAAAACAGCATGACCCCAGAGGACGTTTACATCAAAGTGGCCAGGGTCATCCACAAACTTGCCAATACCCGAGGACTCATCCAAAAAGTTAATGTGGAAGGCAAAGGTTACGCTTACGTATTGCCAGTTTAAAACATTGCAATAACTATATTGTCTATGAACTTTCGTTCATAAGGAAAAAGGGAAACCCGGTAAACAGACCGGGTTTCCCCATGTCAGGCAGTACCCCTTCGGTTATCACTTGTCCAAACGCTCCAAGGCCTCTGCCTGGTTTAGAATGTAATATAAATGATTGGGGTCAGAAGCATTCAAATCCAATATGCCACGCACCATCACCAGTCTATCCATGGCAAACCAAGATTCCGTCTTTTTAAACACCAATTCCATCACAGTTTCTGGTCCGCTCTTTCCACAAAAAAAACAAGCCGCAAAAGGAGATGCGGACAAGGCATAGGCCTTGCCTTTAACGTCAAGCGGAAGTAGATAGCCAATGATGTATACATCCTGACCTTCTCGTTGACGAACTTTTTTTGAAAATTCAGCACGGGGGTAAACTGTGCCAGTTTGGCTTTGGTACTCATCCACAAAACTGACTTGAGCCAATTCTTCCCAAGTCAAACTCGATTGGGCCCGCGTTAAAAGTGGTGTTACCACTCCCATGACCAAAAGCAACGTTGCCTGTCGGTAAAGCTTGTTAGTGCCCCAGCTTGCTCTCTTGAAAGGATAGCCACAAAGGCGAACAGAAAATATTTCTTTTACCATGACTTTTTGTTGGCAATCAATCAAGAGACCAGTAGCTGTAAAGCAAAGGAAACTCTAAGTAAACGTCCCTACCCTTTTGTTACTGCTGGGGAGAAGACGTCCGTCGCTCCCGAATAGCAGCAATTCGCTTGGCGCGTTCGCGAATAGCTGCTTGTCGCTCCTCTCTGACCTTCCACTGTTGAACGCCTACCTCTGCAGAAACCAAGTCAATCGATTCCAGAACAATTCCCCGGACCGTGACTTCCAAGGCCTCGTTTTCCTCTTCAAACAAAATGGCATCAAAGAGCACGCCAGATAACTCGTCAATGAGCACTTTGTTGTTGGTGGAGGCCAAATCGCTGACAATACCGTCCACTACGCGGAAAACAATGTCCGCAATGGCGTGCTCCAAGGTGGTCTTAATAGTACTCCCCAACAGCGGAATGGCTTCCAGTGTTGCAATCTCCCGGTTCTCCGATACCGCACGCTCGATCTTCTCGTCCACGTAAGCCCGGAGATCAGGCCGATAGGTGTCATAGTGTACGCTCAAAACGGCCTGAATGCGATCGCTGAGCCAATCCACCAATTCGGCTTTTCTGGGTTGCACCACTTCTTTGAGGATCCGATCGGTCAGAGGGCTGCCCTTTTGGACTTCATCCCGCATGCCGCCCAATACATTCAAGACCACGCGATCAGATACTTCTTCTACCAGGACACCATAATATTTTCTGGCCTGACGAAATACATACGTTTTAGTCAGATCAATCAAGCGATTGCGCTGCAGTCGGTAAAGAATGGAAACAAAACGCAAGACCCGCAGAAAGCGGAAGGATCCCACAGGAATGCATCCCAAGGTATCATACCAGTGAATGAAGGGATAAAACCACCATTTGTGGTAGGTTTTTCGCACTGCAGCAACAATCCAACGGACCAAAAGCTCCGTCAAAAATATGGCCACGAACCAAGCATCATAAAACGTAAAATTCCGATGCACGGGCATGTAAAACTCGTGGAAGGCTGGCCAATAAGCATCAAAGAATTCCTGCACAAAATGGCTGGAATACAACCCATCAAACAACAACCAGAACAAGTTGACCAGGATCAGGACGAGCATGACCAGATCCAACAGGAACAAGAAAAGTTCAGATCGTTTCCAGGCGAGAAGGCGCATGCTGCAAAATTAGCCTGCTCCTTGGAGCAGAAAACCAGTATGGATGAATGCTACTACCAATGACAAAGCCTGCCGGATGATTCCGGCAGGCCTTGTCGTGGTAAACCAGGAAGCGATCAGCGGACCAATTGGAACGCTTCGCGATGAACAACGCTTTCTCCAAAAACTTGCGACCGCACAACGATGATAAACGTTCCGATTTCCTGCTCGGTACCCCCGATCCTGCCGTCCCATCCATTGAAACGATCTACGGAGAAAAATACCTGCTCACCCCAACGGTTGTAGATGGAATAATCAATCAGCAGGCGCTGGGCACTAATCCCGATAATGATCGGGGCATAGGTATCGTTTATGCCATCACTGTTCGGGGAGAAGGCAGTAGGCAGGTAAACTTCGTAATCACCAATCACATTCACGGTGACTGAGTCGGTGTTGGTACAGCCGTTAGCATCCGTCACTGTCACGTAGTACGTAGTAGTATCGGCTGGTTGCACCTCAACAATGGGGCTGTTGGGATCCGTCAGGATGCCGTCCAGCGGAGACCAGGAATAGGACAAGCCACCAGAGGGGAAGGCGGTGAGCGTAGCGCGCTCGTCTACAACAATGTCAATGGTTACCGCTGATGTGGTAGCATCTACGAGCGGCAGCGGATCCACAAATACTTCGACTTCTGCGCTGCTGGAACAGCCATTTGCATCCGTACCGACCACGATGTAATTCGTGGTAGACCCTGGGCTGGCGGTAACCGTAGAGCCTGTTGTGGAAGAAAGCCCGTCTGCGGGAGTCCAAACATAGCTAATAGCTCCAGTTGCCGTCAGGCTTGTAGCATCCTCCTCACAAATGGTCACATCCTCGCCACCAAAAATGACCGGTAGGTTATAGACATTAACCGTAACCTCATCCGAGGCTTGACAGCCATTGACTGTTAAGGTTGTCAGAATATACGTTCGCGTAAGGGAAGGGCTGGCTATTGGGGTTGCGACGTTGGCTGCACTGAGCCCCAAAGCGGGTTCCCACAAATAGGTGACCCCGCCTGTACCATCCAGCATAACTGGCTCACCGGGACAAATGAATTTGTCTTCGCCAGCATCGGCGAAGGCATCGTTGTCGACGAATATGGTTACCACACGTTCCACGTCACCGCAGAATGAACCGGTACCAGCAACGGTATAGGTGGTGGTGGTGTCCGGGAACGCAAACACAACCCGACCAGTATCTGCACTGAGGCCGGTGGATGGCGTCCATAACCAATCGTAGCTCAAATCGCCGAGCAATTCCAGCCTTACACTGTCTGAATTACAAACGATCGTCGTGCCTGTAGCAGAGATGTCGACTCCATCCGCTAACAAGCCTACGGTAGCGGTAGCATCCAGAGCCTCCGTCAAATCGGAGGGATCCAAAATGTAGGCGAAAGCAAAACAGCGGCACTCACCGGGGAGCAGCGTTTCAATCTTGTAGGCGATGGAGATAGCTTCATCTGCGGTATTGGAACCCGATGCACTGTAGCCTCCTACGCCGTTCCAAACATCGTAAGGATCACCAGTTGCAAAGTTTCCGAACGACACCCGAGCCATTGGGTCGCGGGCCCCAATTCCCAGGAAACAGCCAAAAGTCAGTCCTTCAGCCGTAACAAGGGCATCCGGATCTGTTGGTGGTTGGAAAACAACTTCGTTGAAGGTGGTAAAGTCTCCTGACCAAGGCTGGTCATTGTCAGGGTCTACATTGCGGCAGTAATAAAAATCGGTGATGGTTGATGAGCCTGTGTTGCAGAACGTAAGCTGCGTAACAAAGTAGAGTTTTCCAACAGGCTGCACTGTGTTTTGGGTAATCTCCACGGTTGCCCCTCCGGGAAACGTTGCCACTCCTTCCCAAATGGCCGAGCGCACTGCCGTGCCTTCTGAATAGCTGGAAATGGAACCGGGTACTTCAAAACTGCCGCAGGGTTGATCGGTGTTCAGCAACGGGTCGGCCCCACCCGTGCCGATGGTAACGCCCCAGCCTTCTACCGGAGACCCGGGCACAAAGTAATCCCCGCAATAGGCAGGTGATCCAGAAGTCCAGCCGTCTTCGTCGCGATCAGCGACGAAACCCAAACCAGGCAGTCCCGGACTTGGATGGTACGGACCAATCGGTCCGGGGGAAGACGGTACAGATCCGCTTCCATAAGCTCCGCATCGATTCACCCCAACCTCCACGAACTGGCCTTGGAGGTATGCGTCTACACCCACTAACTGGGCGAAAATCGGGGAGGATGATGCCAGCGCCAAAAGCGCGAAAATGAATTTACTCAGGTTTTTAGGAGTAGTAGTTGATGGCATAGCTTGATGGCTGTCAGCTTACCCGGAGAACCGGAAAGGTGGAGGAAGTATTGAATTATCGGATGATTGTTGTCGTTCCCGCAGTCTTGATGGGCTCCCCTTTGGGACCCAGGATCCGAACAACGACCACATAGGTAGCAATTTCTTGCGGAATTCCGCGATAAGTGCCATCCCAACCGCCGTTTCGCTCTTTTGTTTGAAACACGAGTTCGCCCCAGCGGTTGTAAATAGAGATGTCCTGAACCTCGATCAAGCCGATGATGACCACGTGGAAGACGTCATTTAAGCCATCGCTATTGGGGGTGAAACCATCGGGAATGATGATGGTATATTCATTCTTAACCTCTATTTCAAGCGTGTCCGTATTCTGGCAACCGTTGTTGTCGATGACGGTCAGAATGTAGGTTGTGGTTTCTTCCGGTTGCCCGGTTGGATTTGGGATGGTAGGATCAGTCAATCCGGTAGGCGGCGTCCACAGCCAGGAAACAGCCGTTGGTGCCAACCCGTTCAGTAACGCAACCTCGTCCTTAACCAAGTCTATCAAGACATCTGGACCAGCATCAACGTCAGGTAAACTGTAAAGAGAGACCTGGATGGTATCGGTCTGAACACAACCATTGATGTCAACACCCTCGACGATGTAGGTGGTCGGAACCGGGGGAAAAACGGTCGGGTTTGCGAGTAAGGGGTCATTGATGAATTCGTCGGGAGTCCACACGTAACCAATTCCCCCGGAAGCTTGCAGTTGCACAGAATCCCCGATACAGAATGCAGTATCTAAGCCCGCATCAATGGTTGGAAGCGAATTGACCACGACAACCATGGTATCAATGCCTGGGCAACCGAAGGAGGTTTCTGTTCGAATAATGTATTCCGTGGTCACAGGCGGCCAGACAAACGCGTTAACGGAATCTTGGTTGTTGATGAAAGTATTCGGAATCCAGCGAGAGGGGCCCTCTCCTGGCACACCCGACAACTGAACCGTATCGCCAATGCAGATGGCTTTGTCCTCTCCGGCATCGGCGGTTCCAGCCGGTTGCGGGAGTACGGTAACTACTTGCGTTAAATCTATGCAGGTTCCGCTTGTGCCCAGGGCCGTGTAGGTAGTGATGGTATCGGGCGATGCCCAAACGGAAGCGCCGGTATCTACGTTCAAGCCGGTTGAGGGGCTCCAAACCCAATCGTAGCTTTCTGCGCCAACAATCTGGAGGTTTACCGAATCGCCGATGCAATAGACCGTCTCCCCGGTAAGGGTAATGTCTGCAGTATCCGCAAACAGCGCAAAAAGGATATTGGAAGCGGTTGCGTCAAGTGCGGCATCCAGGTCAGCCGCGTCTAAAATGTAGGCAAAGGTTACCGCCCGGCATGCACCGGTATCCAGGCTGGGAATTTTAAAAGCAATGGATACTGCCTCATCTGCGGTAGAGGAACCGCTCAGCGAGTATCCAGCCAGCCCGTTCCATACATCGTAAGGAGATGCTGTTCCGAAATTACCATAGGTCACTCTTGCCATAGAATCCCTGGCGCCAAGACCAAGAAAACAACCATAGGTTAACCCTTCTGCGGTAACCAAAGCCTGAGCGTCTACCGGTGGCTGGTAAATAATTTGATTAAACGTAGTAAAGTCCCCTGACCAGGGTTGATCATTGTCCGGGTCCACATTTCGGCCGTAGTACAAATCGGTAATGGTAGTAGAGCCCGTATTGCAAAGCTCTACCCGGGTTACAAAGTACAGCGAGGTAACAGGAACGATTGTTGTTTGCGTAATCGACAGCGAATTGCTCACTCCCGAAGAGGTAGCAACATAGGTTCCTATCCAGGTTGTAGACCGGACCAGGGCTGTGTCTTCATAGGCCGTAACAGAACCGGGCATTTGAAGGGGAAAACATCCCTGATCGGTGTTCATTTTAAGGGTAGTTGGAGTAGAACCAATTTGAATGGCCCAACCTTCAACTGGAGAACCAGGCACAAAATAATCTCCGCAATACAACGGCGTTCCTATAGCCCAACCGTCAACATCTGAATCAGCAAGAAAACCAAGGCCCGATAAGCCAGGGTTGGGATGGTAAGGTCCAAGTGGTCCTGGCGCTGTTGGAATCGTTGAGCTCCCAAAAGCCCCGCAGCGGTTCACCCCGACTTCTACATAACAACCCTGCATAAACGAATTCAACCCTATGATTTGGGCGAACATGGACTGTGCAGCGAAAAGGGCAACCAGCAGAGCTGCCGTGCGGGTAAAAGGAGTTGCGATTGGGTGTAGCATTGCTTTCATGGTCCTAAAATCTTTTTCATCCCTGGCCGATTAAAGTCATCGGATCAGGGTTAACGAGGAGGTTCTTTTAATAGGGTTACCGTCCACATCCGAATATTGCAACACCACGATATAACTGCCCATGGGTTGAGGTTTGCCTCGGTAGGTTCCATCCCAACACGCGTCGGAATCAAAACCTGCAAAAACAACCTCTCCCCAGCGATTGAAGATACGAATATCGCTGAAATCCATGCCGATGGGATGACCCGCGTGGAAACAATCGTGCAGCCCGTCGCCATCTGGCGTAAAGGCATTGGGCACCACAAAACGCTGATCCGGCAGGGCGTATAGGATCATTTCATCCATTCCGGTGCATCCGTTGGCATCCGTACCGACCAGGGTAAAGACCATGGTATCAATAACCACTGCCTGGGGATTTGCGACCCCGGCAGCACTCAGGAAACTCTCCGGGCTCCAGTGGTAAACGGCCGCGCCGCTTCCGCTCAAGGTCACTTGCGTGCCAATTACCCCTGCCTTGTCGGGTCCGGCGCTGATCATCGGCTCTGGGTGCACTCGGATGGACACCGTGTCCCGGCTGGCGCAACCCTGTGCATCAACGCCATCGATGGTCCAGAAATACTCAGCTTCGGGGGTGTCCAGAGTTACCGTTGCTCCGGGGGAATTGGGATCGCTAACTCCTGCAGCGGGTGCCCAGGTCAGCGTGAGACCGCTCAAATCCACGCCGCCGGCCAGTTCTACCGTGGCACCGGGGCAGATGGAGGCATCGGGAATCGAGGCGAGCAACGTGGCCGATTCGCCCAGCAACACCTCAAAACTAAACTCGATGTTTTCGCCGCAAGGCACCGTGCTCATCACACTGTACGTACCGGGAGCAGCCGGCTTTAACCATCCGGCAATGGCGCTAACGGGGGTGAAATCGCCGTAATGCGTCCAATCCCAGTAGTAGTTATCGCCGCCCTGAACCTCGAGAAATACAGAATCGCCCACACAAACCCGAATCTCCGGGATTGAAGTACCGTCATCGGACAAAACGGGCAGACCGTCGGCGACCAGCACCGGGGCCGTCGTGGCCATCAGAGCTTCTTCCAATTCCTCCGTATCCAGAATGTAGGCATAGCTGAACGTCAGGCTGTTGCCTCCTTCAAGCCGGGCGAAGTAGAAATTGACTCCGATGGCGTCGTCCGTAACGGCATCGCCTTCGAGTTCATAGGGGGAGTTTCCGCAGTAGGGATCCAAAGCGTCCATGACAAAGAAGCCACCCCGGCTTGCCCGAGAGGCAAAGTGGCGGGCGCCCAAACCCAGGAAACAGCCAAGCGTGCCATCAGCCGTAGCCAGCGCATCTGAACTGCCTGGGCCAGGTTGGGAAACTATTTTGTTGTGGGTGGGGAAACCACCGCCCCAGGCCTGGTCGTTGTCCGGATCTACCTGACGACTGAAATAGATGTCTTCCAACGTAGCCGTGCCCAGGTTCTCGATGGTCACTTCTCCAATAAAGTAGCGTTTTTCACGGGGGAAATAGGTCCGTATCGTCAAGCGAAAGCCGTCGGGATGCACACCTACCCAAGTTGCAGAAAGGGTGTCACCATCCGTGTAAGCCACGATGCCACCGGGAATATCGGTGACTCCGCAAATGCCGAAACCGCTGCTGTTGTTATAACGCTGACCGTCAATAGTCATGGTGAAACCTTCTACAGGTGAACCTGGCAGAAAGTAATCTCCGCAATAAGGTGGAGTGCCTACACCCCATCCGTCAACGCTGGCATCAGCAACAAAGCCGAGACCGGTCTCTGTAGGATGGTAAGCCGTGCCAGCCGCGCCAACAGCAGGAGGTGCATTAGAGGTGCCATAAGCACCGCATGCGGCTATGCCAATTTCCAGGTGATCACCTTGGAGAAAGACGGCGTCGCCAACAACCTGCCCCTGAAGGGATTGTTGGAAGGAAAAAACCGTGAGCAGGAGTAAGTAGACATGAGTTTTCTGCATAGGGGGCATGAATGCTAATCATTCATGCGCGTCAGGTAATCCTGGTACCGGGCTTGTAATGTAGCCAAGTACGCATTCCAGTCATTGCGGGTCCATTCTTTTTGACCCAAATTCTGGTACTGCAGGCGCATGGTAACTTTTGTCCCCTCTTCGTTTGCTTCGAAGTGCACCAAGTTATTGGAAACGCCCCGGAAATACTGCTGGGCGGTTTCTGCATTCTTAAAGTCAATGCCTGTGATGTCAATATCGTAGGCGTAAGGCATGTGGTCGGTTTCAGGCAGAACCAACAGCATGTCTGTTGAAAAATCAGCTTTTTGTGAGAGCGTCTTACTTGTGGCCTGTTGGGCAACAACGGCGCTGCCAACGGTCAACAAAAGGGAAAACGCGGTGAAACGGATGGCTTTGAGGAGGTTCATGATAGACAGGTTTCTTGGCTTCTTGGAGTAAAGGGCCTGAAATAGCCCTCTTTGGTTGTTCTAAAGTAAGGAGAAGAACTGGCTCTGCAAAGAGTTTTTTCGCCAAACCTTTGCCATTTTTTCGTTTCTAATGCGAACGTGACAGTCTGGACACTGAACAGAATGACTTTTAAACGGTTAATTGGAGGCAACTGCTTGAGGACCAGCACGGAACAACTTGTGACCAAGTTTCATTCCCCGAGGGGAAACCGATACTTGGCTTTGTAAGCAGCGGCCCTTCCCCCAAACTTTTTTGCACCTCATGAATATTTTTCGCTATCCCAAAGCCATTCTGGGGGGCTTCCTGGTCCTCGGGGGGCTGGCGGCCTGGTCGGCGTCTCAGTTGACCTTCTCTTTTGACTTCGAGCAATTTTTCCCTTCCGGCGATCCGGAATTGGAATTCTACCTTGAATTCCGGGAAAAATTTGAAGGGGATGACAACTTTTTACTGATTGGACTTCCTGTTGAAAAGCATTTTTTTGAGCCCTCCTACCTGACCCGGCTGGAGGCTCTTACCGATCGCTGCCAGGACCTCCCTCACGTGGAACTGGTCAGCTCGCCCACGTCCTATCGCTATGCCATCCTCTCCCCCTTCGGCCTGATCGACTACCCGGCCATTCACCTGGACCAACCGGAGCGTTGGGCGGCTGACAGCGCCAGACTTTGCACAGATGACCGGGTCTCCGGACAATTGTTTTCAAGCGATTTTGGGGCGGGGGTTATTGCCATGAAAACGGTAGACCGGATTGACTTGGACCAATCCGATGAGTTAATGGCTGCCTTAAAACCCATGCTCGAAGCATCCGGCTTTGATACCTATCACTTGTTAGGTCGCGCCAATTTTCAATCTGTTCTGGTCGCCCAGCAAAAACAAGAGTTCATTCTCTCTACGGCAGTTTCTGCTTTTTTAGTATTTATTGTTTTCCTTATAGCTTTTCGAAAACCACTCAGTGTAGTCATTGGTCTGTTTTCGGTCCTGCTCTCTATGGTGCTGTTTTTGGGAGTCCTGGGCCTTATTGGCAGACCGCTCGACTTCATGGCTATGTTGTACCCGGTGCTCATGATTATTGTGGGGGTCTCTGACGTGGTGCATATTAACGCCAAATTTGTGCAAGAACTGCGGACTGGAAAAACTGCTGCGGAAGCTATGCGCATTACCCGCCGCGAGATTGGAATGGCTACCTTCCTGACCTCGCTGACTACTGCCATAGGTTTTATTACGTTGATTACTTCCAGGGTACCTCCTGTTCGAAGTTTTGGGTGGGCTGCCGCTATTGGCGTTATGGTGGCTTACCTCACCGTCATTCTCTTCACTACAACTGCACTTAGCTTAGCACCAAAAGATAAAATATACTACAATTATATAAATAAAGTGACCCTGGAGAGCCTGCTCGGCAGGCTGTACCACTGGGTAGCCCGTCACCACCGCAAAATTGGCCCTGGGCTGGCTTTTCTTGGCATCGCGTGCGCCTTGGGCATGTCCCTGATCAGCACCGACGTAAAGATCTATTCCGGCCTGCCTCGAGGCTACAAGATCACCGAAGACTTCCGCTTTTTCGAAAAGCAGTTGGCTGGCTTTCGACCGCTGGAAATTGCCGTAATTGCGGCTGAAGGACGCTCGATGGACGAATTGGCAGTGCTGCAGGAAATGGATCAATTTGAACAACACCTGACCACTTACCCGGAACTCGGCAATCCAGTCAGTATTCTGACTTTGTACAAAAGCATCAACCGAGCATCCAATGGAGACCGCGCGGTTGCTTATAAACTACCTGAAGAAGAGAGAATCCTGAAAAAACATCAGCGTCTTTTGCAACGACTGCCAGAAGGCAGCAGCCAGGCGCTGGTCAGCGAAGATGGCCGCTATGCGCGCATTTCGACCACCATTTTAGACATAGGTACAGACAGTATTCGCCAAATCAGCGAGCGAATCAATGCTTTTGCGGTCGCACAGACGGACACCAATCTGATCCAATTCAAGCAAACAGGAACGGGAATCCTCTTTGATAAAAACAACGAATATCTCCGCCAAAGTTTAGTGAGCGGTCTTGGAATTGCCTTTCTGGTTATTGGCTTGCTGATGGGAGCCTTGTTTCGAAGTTGGAAAATGATTCTGGTCAGCCTGGTTCCCAACATTTTGCCCATTCTGATTGGTGCTGCCGTCTTGGGCTATTTTAACATTGCGCTGGATGCCTCCACCGCCATCATTTTCTCCATCTCATTTGGCATTGCCGTTGATGACACTATTCATATGCTGAGTAAATTCAAGCTTGAGCGCTCGCGCCGGACACCCATTGAAGTGGCGCTAAAACGAGTCTTTCAGGAAACAGGAAAGGCAGTCATCCTAACCTCCGTTATCCTATTCTTTGGATTCACTATCCTGCTGTTCTCCGCAACACCGGGAACCAATTACGTAGGTATGCTCATTGCCCTGACCTTATTCACTGCGCTGTTCTCCGACTTGTTGCTCATCCCGTGGTTAATTCGAATCCTGTTTAGAAAAGAACTGCGAGAGGAATCGGCTATGGCTGAATTGGCTGCGCTGGAAGCCCAAAGCGCCGCTGGAACCAGTCCAGAACTCGTTCATTGAACTGGTCCGGCTGCTCAATGTTGCACACGTGTCCGCAGCGCTGAATGACCTGAATTTCCACATCGGGCCAGCGCTGGGCATACTCTCGCGCTGGCGTCAGAAACACATGGTCCTCCTGCCCCATGACAATAAGCGTAGGACCGGAAATTGGCGATTCGAAATGCTTGCGCAACTGCCCGCGAAGTTCAGGGGCCAGACGAATCCATCGGTTAAATTCCTGTTGTGATATCTTTTCCGCTTCCCGAATAAATACCTCCCGCGATTTGGCATGGTTGCGGTTGGGCATGATGATAGTGGCCAGTAAACCGTACAAGGTCCGGAACGGAAGGACGCTCGCCAGCAGGACACCCGCATTGATAAAAAATTGCACCTTGGCGCTGAGTTTAAACACGCCTCCCCCAACCACAACCGATTTGACGACCTGCGGCTTCAGCTCATCTACCAGTCGAATAAAAATAGAGCCCATAGAAACTCCGAGGAAATGGGCGTGTTCAATGCGCAAATGCTCCAGTAGTTGAATGACGTCCCGGGCAATGGCGTACATGTCGAACGGAGTAGCGGCTTCTAAATCTTTAGAAGCCCCATGATCGCGCAGGTCTAGCTTGAGCAGGTTAAAATGGCCATGAAAATGAGGAAACTGTCGCTTGAAGGTGTGCATGCTTCCCCCTGCACCATGCATAAAGACGAGCCAATCCGCGTGATTACCTGCATACTCAACCTCGTGGTACAAAAGCTTTCCCGATCCCATAGGCGGCAAAGGTACAACCGCTTAACGCCCCGAGCGCCAACCCCGGAACAGCAAAACCAAGCTGAGGACGGCGGCCAGCACCCCTGCAACAAAACTAAATAAAGGAACACCCCAAAGGGCGGTTTGCTGGCCTGCGGACGGCGCGTGCAACACAATGGCGGACGCCAGCAAAAGAAACCCGATCAGCACCGCCAACACCATCCGGCTAACCATGGCGTCCATGCGCCTCAGATTGAGGTCGCGGTCGGCAGAATGGGTCTCGAGCTTGAGCTCGCCTTTGCGCACCTGGCGCAGAATATCCAGCACTTCCAGCGGCAGTGCGCTGAGCAACTCGTCCAAATTGGACATGCGCCAACTGAATTCGCTAACCAGGTTTCCGGGGGAATATTGCTCCTGGATCAGTTTGCGGCCATACGGCGCTACTTCGGCATACGCGTTTAGGTGCGGGTGAAGCTGTTTGCCGATACCTTCCAGAATAGCCAGCGCCCGCAGAATGAGAAACACAGATCCGGGCATTTTCATCCTGTAATCATAGATAATCTTCTGGAGCCGGATGCCGAGCGCCGCAATGTTGCCATCCTCAATTTCCAAACCGGAAAAGTCTTCGATCAATCGGCTCAAATCCTGCTCCAAACGCTGGCGGTCGTTGACCTCGTGCTCGGTGGTCAACCGGATCAGGTTTGCAGCCATTTTACGCGGGTTCTGCTGGGCCATACCGATGAAAATGCCCGCAAAAGCAAAGCGATCCGAATCGTTCATACGCCCCACCATGCCGAAATCGATCAGGCAAATGACCCCGTTTTCGCGAAGGATAATATTGCCCGGATGCGGGTCGGCATGAAAAAGCCCCGTTTCAAAAATCTGGCTAAGGTAAATGTGCATGCCCCGGATGGCGATATCTGAAGGGATAAGTCCCCAGCGGGCCATTTGCGCCTGGTCGGTGATTTTGCAACCATCCGCGTATTCCTGCACGAGCACCTTTTCGGTACTGTATTCGGGGTACGCTTTCGGAACATAAAAATCCTTACGGTCCTTGTACAAATCCCGAAACTGCCGAATGTTGCGGACTTCGTTGCGGTAATCCAGCTCGCGCTGCATGGTTTTTTCCAGCGTTTCCAGAATGTCCATGACCGAACTGATGCCATTGCGCTCCAAGTAGGACTCTGCGCGCATGGCCACTTCTTTGAGAATGGCAATGTCGGTCTCCACGGTTGGGCGAACGCGCGGCCGTTGCACTTTGACCACCACTTCTTCGCCAGATAACAGCCGTCCGCGATGCACCTGGCCAATGGAGGCTGAACCTAGCGGTTTTTCTAATAAGTACTGAAAAATTGTCTCCACTTTTTTCCCCAATTCGCGCTCCAACGTATCCTTTACGGTGGCGAAAGGGATGGGCGGCACGTCGCTCTGCAACTTGACGAACTCGCTGATGAGCGCTTCGGGCAACACGTCTGGCCGGTTGGACAAAACCTGTGCAAACTTAATATACGTCGGGCCGAGCTCTTCCAACGCCATCCGGATGCGCTCGTAACGGGAATACGCAAAAACTGGACGGTTCTGGCGCGACCAACTCAGTTGCCGGCTTGCTGGAACCAGGTTGCGCAGCGTGGTGGAGGTGACTACGTCCTCAAAGCCGTACTTGACTAGCACCTGAATGATCTGGCGCAGTCGGTTGAGGTTTTTTATGGTCTGGTTGAACAGCACGCTTTTCCCTAATGGGGCAGGTTACCCTTTAGGGTACTTCTAAAAACCCTCAAGGGTGTTGTGATTCGCATACGTCAAAAGCAGCGCTAAGTTAGTTCAACCCATCTGCCTGTGGGGGAAAAGACTGCACAGGGTGTGGGCGTCCCGGATGACGCGGGGCATCGCTGTCTTGGGTGGCTCAGGCGGTAGCCGTCCTTATTAGGAAAGGGTGTCTCCGTGCTGGGTGGTCTCGTCAAAACGGCCGGGCCAACCCCAAAAGCGAAGACCGGGCTGGAGGCCCGGTCTGCTGAGGGAATGCAATGCGGGGAAATTGCTGGGAACGTCCCGAAAGCAAACAGCTTAAAGGTGCTTCTAAAAACCCCTCGGCTAACCCCAGGAAACAAGGCCTGCCCTCTTTGTAACACCGGGGTTTGCGCTTGCAAATGAGAGTGTTAAAGATCAGGAGTAGCGCAGGAAAAGGGGTTTTTCGGAGTGCGCTTATTCGGCTGCGTTGTTAGAGCGGGTACCTTCCGTCTTTGCGGCCTGCTTAATCGGAACGGCCTTCTTGACGACGGGGCGGGTGGATTCTGCAGACTTGGCAGCACGGGCAGCTTTTTCAAGCTTTTCAACCCGCTTGGTCATGGCTTCGTAATCTTTCTTACTGGGGAAGTCAAAGCGGTCAACAATTGATTTGATGGTGCCTTTGAAGCGCTCTTCCCACTCTTCGCGGCGATCTTCGTTGTTTTTTACGAAGTCGTCCACCAGTTTGCGGCCTTCGTCTGCGGGCATTTTACCTTTTTCAACGAGTTCGTCGATGGTTTTCTGCACTTTTTCTGTGGCCGTTGCGGCGAAGCCAACACCGGTGTAAATCACCGTTTTAACCAAATCTTCTACACTGTACTTTTTCATGGTTGCTGTTTTGCGGCGCAAACAGACCGAAGTCTTCGTGCGCCTGTTAAAATGATCCTTATCGGTTTTGTTAAGGCAAAGGTAAGCACAAACTTTCAGAAAGTACTGAAAGTTCAGAAAAAAGATTTCCATTTTTTTTCAACACCCTCATTTTTGTTAGTGTTAAACATACACTTTGTTCTTGCATGCCCTATCTTGGTGGTTCCATCCTGGAAAACCAAATCTCAATCCAATTACACGATAATCATGATACGAACCCTCTTCCTGGGTGCTGCCCTGGCCTCCGCCGTAACGGTCCAGGCCCAGCAATTCCTGATGCAGGGCTGGTATTGGGAATTTCCCAAATCCGTCAGCTCTTCGACTAACTTTGCCGTAACGGTTCGCAACCAGATGACTGGATTGAGCGAAGCCGGCTTCACCGACATCTGGCTGCCCCCGCTTAGCAAAGGCTCAGGAGGTGGATTCAGTGTTGGTTATGACGTAAGAGACCTCTTTGATTTGGGAGAATTTGGATTCGGTGCTACCGGATTCGGAACCCGTGCAGAACTGGATGCCCTGATCAGCGACATGGAGTCTATGGGCATAAACCCGGTGGCAGACGTCATTTACAACCACCGCGATGCCGGCAAATGGGAAAACAACCCCGGCGTAGAGGGTTGGATTGAAAACTTTTCGTTTACCCAGGCTCAAAACAACAACACGCCTTATCCCAGCGATCGCTGGCGTTGTGTGTTGCCGCTTGGAGGAGCTACGGGCAATACAGCCGGTGATTATTACTTCAAAATCAGCTCTGCATCCCAACACCCCTATTTCCACAGCGCTGGCTACAAGGTTTACATGTTCACCAAGCGCAAGGGCTTTGCTCCGGGCGGTGATTTGATCGAAGCAGAACCAAACGGCGGCGGAGATTGTGGCCAGCCTTTCAACGACATCTTTGTGGGAAGGGGCATGGTTGCCTCGGTAGATGCTTCCGGCTGCACGGCGGATGAATTCCACCTTGCGCTTGATGTCAATGATTTTTTTGCCGCAGGAGATACCCTTTACATTGAACTGCGCAATTCTGGTGGATACTCCGACCACCGCATTTACGGATTGTGGAGTGCTGTGCGGAGCATGGACATTCAAAGCGAAATCAAAATCCAAACGGCCACCAACCACAAAACCCTGCCATCAGGCCGGGGCGATATGGACTGGCGGAACTTCAAGCCCAATGGTGCCCCGACCTCCTTTTCCGGCGATCTGGACTTTCCTTGGTTCTTTTACGACTACGACAACGCTGTGCCCAGCACCCTCGATACCCTGAGCGTCTATACAAAATGGCTTTGGGAAGAGGTTGGAGTTCGCGGCCTGCGTTTGGACGCTGTAAAACATTTTCCCGCCAACTTCCTGGGTGGCATTCTCAACCAAATGCACGCCTCAGGATACAACCCGCCCATCGTGGTCGGTGAATTCTTTGACTTCAACCCCAGCGTTCTCAACAACTGGGTCAATTTGGTTGAGGGCAGCATGAGTTCCAGTGCGCAGGCCGCCATCAACGTGCGGGCTTTTGACTTTGGTCTCCGCGGAGCGCTCAAATCGGCATCGGATGCCTTTGGTTACGACGTGCGCAACGTGTTCAACAGCGGCATGGTCAATGGCGGTGGTGGATCGCCCTTCGCCGCGGTAACCTTTGCCAACAACCACGACTTCCGCGCACCCGGAGAATCCATTCAGAATGACCCCAAACTGGCCTATGCCTATATTCTGACCAACAATTCCATAGGCGTGCCTTGTGTGTACTACCCGGACTACTTTGGTGCTGTCAGGCCAAACGCACCGACCGTGAACCTGGAAAACGATATCAAGAAATTGATGGCCATCCACGACAACTTCATTGTCGGCTCAACTACGGCAGATTACCTCAGCCGCTTCGGTACGCCATATGCCAACAGCTACACCTCTGGCGGTGCCAATACAACACTGTTCTACCAGTTGGGTAACAACCCCGCTGGCGTGAGTGTGCTCGTGGCCATTAATTACAGTGGAAGTGCTTTGCGCATGAACCACAACATCAACACGGGAATTGGCGTCAGCACTGGTGACACCTTGTGGGCCATCGGCGGCACATCCAACACCGCCTTTGCCCGCGTTAACGGCAGCAGTTCTGTCTTTATTGACATTCCGGCACGTTCCTACGCCGTGTTCGTCAATTGCGACCGGCCTTCAAAACCGATTAATCCGGTGAGTGTAGCCTTTTGCCCCAGCGACCCGATTCCGCCCTTAAGCGTTCAGAACGATGGCGGCCGATACGACTGGTACTCTGCTGCTACTGGTGGAACCCGCGTCAAAGAAAACAGCGCCACTTACGCCACCACTACCCCTGGAACCTATTGGGTCGAAAACGTTGGCGACTGTGGCAGCTCAGCGCGCGTTGCCGTGAGCCTGACCTCCGATGTTGCAGTGTGCAACTGCGCCCTTCCCTCGTCTATTAACCAAGGCGCTATCTTCACCACCTCCGTGGTGCTGTTCTGGACAGCTGTGGCCGATGCCGTTGGCTACCAGATTCAGGGCCGCCCCGCAGGAACGACGACCTGGAGAAGCCTCCAGACCACCAGCACCACACGCAACGTGAACATTCTGAGCCCTGGCACCACCTATGAATGGCGCATGCGAACCTTCTGCGGCGGAACTGAGTTCAGCGAATTCTCCCCTATCCGAAGCTTCACCACCATCAGCGCCCGTGAAGGCCAAAATGACCTCGCCCCACAGCCGATGAGCGCCTACCCCAACCCGGCATCTGACCGCGTCACCGTGCAGGGCGAACACCGCAGCGATGCAGCGGCCAGCCTGGAAGTGGTGGACATGCTCGGCCGTACCCGCATGATGCAGGACCTGGGCAACCAGGCGGGAGTTTACCAAACCGAACTGAACCTGGAAGCGCTGGAAAGCGGCATTTACCTGCTCCTCTACCGTCAGGGCGACCATCTTGAACGCCTTGCGCTGGATGTAACCGGCCGTTAAACCGGAGGGTTTAAGCTTTCTTCGGCTGACGTTTCTTCGGTTAGCCCTTTTTGGGCTAACCTTTCTTGGGTTACCCGCATCAAAAAACCCCGGCATCCAATGATGCCGGGGTTTCTTTTTGGCAGGTCAAAAGCCTTAACCCATCAGTTAGGCTTGGCTCCGTTGAAGCGCATGTCCACCCCCATGCCAACGATCATGGCGTTCTTGGCAAACGTCAACTCGTTATTGAGGTTGTTGTTTTCGTTGCCGCCAAAAGCGTGCGGGTAATTGCCGGTCTCGGAAATGAAATACGTATACATGAAACCGAGGTTAACCCGCACGTTGTCGTTGAAATCATACGCGCCGCCAATGGCCGCCGTGTGGCCCGGCAAGCGGTAATCCGTTTCAGCTTGAAAAGCTGGGCTGACGCGCGGGCGGTTGTAGGTATAGCCTCCGCTGACCAGCCATTGGTCGCTCAGGTCATATTGGCCGGCCATGGACAGCTCGTAGTAATTGCCTTCAATCAGGCTGTCGCGGCCGTTCCAATCGGCGTTCTTGTCCAGCATGTAGCGGAAGCCAAAGCGCGTGTGCAACTTGGGGCCAATGACGTAATGCACGCCCACCGTGGCAAAGCCCGGAATGTCGGCGCGAATTTCTTCTCCATCGGTAAAGCGGCCGGCGGCATCCTTGCCGTCGCGAATGCTGGTTTTCATGGTAATGGCCGTGTTGTGCTCGTAGCGCAAGCCCACATTAACTTGAGCCGAAGGGCGGATGGCCAAACCCACAATCGGGGTCAACCCAAAACCGTACTGCGACATGTCTAGCGAAACGGGAGCCAGATCTTCGGCCAAGCCTTGCGCAACCGCACCCAGAACGGGTGGGTACACCGTGCCCGCAAGATTGGGGTCCTGCCCAACGTAATTGAGGTAATCGGCAGGGGCGTACCAACCGCCGTGCTGTTCGCTGTAAACTTCGGTGTTTCGCAATGTGCTGGTGGCAAATACAAACTGCTGCACAAAGCGCGCCCCGAAGGCCACCGCAAACAATTTGCTGGCCTGGTAGCTGGCACCGAGTTGAATGCCGGGCGAAAAACCGAGCCCGGCGGATTGAAAATCAAAGCGGTAATCCGTCAGGTTGCTGTAATTCGGGTTCGTGCCAGTGCTGCTCTGAATGAGCGCATCCACCTGACTGAGCGGGGCCAATTGTTTAATCAATGGAACAACGTCAGCAATACCCGCATCGGCTTCCGGGAGGTTATCATACTCCGCGCCACCCGTTCCACCAACCATTAAAAAGCCGAATGAATAGGCCATAGACCCTTTGCGGTAAGCCCCAAAAATACTCGGGAAAGCCAGGCTGCTGGCCACGCCGCGATACTCTGTGGGCACCTGGCTGAGGTATTGGTAATTGGACGTAATGGTGCTCGCCTGCCGCACCATCTGGTTGTTCAACGACAAGTGGAAACCTTCGCTCAGCTCCACCACTCCGGCCGGATTGTGAAACACCGCATCAATTTCCGTGGACGACTCGCGGCTGGGCATACGAATAAAATGCGCACTTTGGTTGGGAATGGTGTACAGGTTAGCGGTCTGGCCTATGGCCTGACTGAACGGAGCCTGACCCAAGGGAGCCAGACCCAGCAGGATCAGAAATCGCCAATTGGATGAGGGTATTCGCCTTGCCTCCATAAGATAAGATTTCTTCTGTTTTCGGGGGAACGGTACCAGTTCCCTGATCAAGTTCCGCTGCTGCGGATCCATTCCTTCATCGCCCACCGCCGCGGTTCCCACCGGAGCCGCCACCAGAATTGCCAGCACCGCGCCCGTTCTGGGAGCGACCGTTGTTCTGTCCACCACCTGTTTGGCCACCTCCGGAACGACCGCCACCGCGGCCAGACTCGCCCCGGTTGAAGCCGCCGCCGCCGCCGCCCGAACCGCCGCGGCTACCGGGACCGGGACCCCTTCCCC